>Ga0256840_1000184_pt1 | contig 59463 bp, 54 predicted proteins | sample 355202metaG_FD_185969 | JGI IMG/M metagenome (GOLD analysis project Ga0256840, IMG submission 185969) | Hydrothermal vent microbial communities from Mid Atlantic Ridge, Atlantic Ocean - 355-202 | ecosystem: Environmental > Aquatic > Marine > Hydrothermal vents | place: Atlantic Ocean: Mid...
TGGAAACAACATGTTTTGATTTCTATTTTTAGTTGCTTTGTATCGTCTTTTTGCCATTGTAATATTCGTACTTTAACTCTCTATATTATACCATAAGCTATCCTCAAATTGGATATGAATACTTTCATAGTCTTGTATGATTAAAACCATCATAAATTCAAACAGAATTTATGATGGTTTTTTTTCAGGTTTGTTAAAATTCGATATAATAAACCTGTTTTTATTCCATCCAGCAACGATGGTCTAAAAAACAGTGTGTCAGACCGATAACAGTCAGATTCTCTATAAAAAAAGATCGATGAAGAGCTAGGTCGGCACACTGACCTTTAATAAATCGAGTAGTTGAGTGGAACACATAAGTGATTCCGAGTACAAGATAGATTTCATAAAGGCATACTTCAACTTAATCAATCAAAGCAGGTAAATTATGACACATTTGGATAAAAATATAAACAAAGAATTTGTAGGGGTCGATATTGCAAAAGATAAATACGATGTTTGTTATAACGATGGCAGCAGAAAAATATTTTCTAACAATGCAACTGGGTACAAAAAGTTCATCAAATCACTGAGAAAATCAGATAATTTTCTAGTCACCATGGAGCCGACAGGAGGCTATGAACAAAGTCTAATTTTTGCACTTCAAGATGCGGGGCATGACGTTATTCTGGCCAGTGGTTTCAGGGTAAAAAATTACGCAAATGCCATGGGTTATATTGCCAAAAATGACAAGATTGATGCACAGGTGATTCAAGAGTTTTCAAAAGAAATGTATGGCAAAGGAAAACTCGAAATATTAATGATCAAATCGGCTAATTTTAGAAAAATAGAACAGTGGTTAAACCGCAGAGCACAGGTTATCAAGCTACTTACTGCTGAAAAACAAAAGTATGAAAAATGTATCGAAAAAGTGATAAAAATACACATGAAAAAATCTATTGCTTTTCATGAAAAAGAGTTGAAATTAATTGATGGAAAGATTGAGAAATTGAGTCAAAAAGAAGAGTTGGTTAAACGGGCTAAGAAGTATCAAAAAATCAAAGGTATTGGAAAGGTTGGTGCCAATGCTCTTGTCATATATTTACCTGAATTAGACCATTATTCAAACAAAGTTATATCAGCATTAGTTGGTACAGCTCCTTATTGTAGGGAGAGTGGAAAGTACAAAGGTAAAAGTAAAACCAAAGGCGGAAGAAACAAGCTTAGAAGCATTCTTTATATGGGAGTATTAGCTGCTACTTCTCATAATTCGATAATCAAAAAATTCTATGATAGATTAATACGACAAGGCAAGCATCACAATGTTGCAATGATTGCTTGTATGCGTAAATTATTGTGCATATTGAATGCAATGGAAAGAAATAATACCGAATGGGATGACAATTATGGAGTAGCAAATAATTAAGTTTACTTAATTATATCAATACCCGTTGCCGTTGTTTTTCTGCCCTTCGCCATCAGCATCGGTCTCGCAAAAACCGACTGATGCTGATGGCGAAGGGTTGAAAAACAACATATTCTGCTCTGAACCTGAGGTTGAGTGGATTGAGTTACTATTGTTCAAATAATTTGATAAAAAGCTTGAATAGAGACATAGTTGCTCTTTAGTCAACTGTTTTATTTAAAACCTAGGGTTTTCTTGGTTGGCTAAAGCCAACTACCCATTTGAGTTCTTTTTGGTTAAAATATTTATTTTGAAAGAGGTTATTATTTAATAATTTCAAAAGACCTCCTTATGTATTGTTGTTTATCTTTTTTAGTCATTGGATGGTCTCTTATTGCTTTATGGGCAAAAAAAAGTCAAAATATCAGCCATTAGATAACTGTAAAATAGCATGATTGATTACAAAGATTTAGCCGCCAAAGGCGTGCAAAAACTAAGTCCTTATATTCCGGGCAAACCTATTTCTGAATTGGAACGTGAGATGGGGATTTCAAATATTATTAAATTGGCATCCAATGAAAACCCATTGGGTTCTAGCCCTTTGGCAATAGAAGCTGTTCACGAGGTTTTGGGTGAGATTGAATTGTATCCCGATGGCAATGGCTTTGCGCTAAAAAAAGCCTTGGCAGCTAAGCATAATGTCGATATGGATTGCATTACTTTGGGTAATGGTTCTAATGATGTTTTGGTTTTATTGGCTGAAGCTTTCTTATCACCTGAGTTAAATGGTGTCTATTCACAGTATTCTTTTGCAGTTTATCCGATTGCCATTCAAGCGGTTGGAGCAGGGCATAAACAGATTCCTGCTTTGAGTTGGGAGAGCGATTCTCCACTTGGGCATGATTTGGATGCGATGTTGGCAGCGATTGATGATAAAACGCGTATTGTCTTTATTGCTAACCCAAACAACCCAACAGGTAACCACTTATCTGAAAAAGAATTAAAAGGCTTTATTGCACAGGTTCCTGAAGAGGTGATTGTGGTGGTTGATGAAGCGTATTTGGAATATTCCAACGCCGATGAACAAGTTGATGCCAGTCAATGGTTAAATGAATTTTCAAACCTTGTGGTTACACGGACCTTTTCAAAGGCTTATGGGTTAGCTGGTTTACGAGTAGGATATGCATTAAGCAACCCTGGTATTGCTAATGTTATCAATCGAATAAGACAACCTTTTAATGTAAACTCTCTTGCCTTGGTTGCGGCTGAGCATGCCATTGGTGATAAAGATTTTTTAGCAAAATCCTTACAAGAAAATGCCCAAGGATTAAAAATACTCGCACAAACGTGTAATAACTTGAACTTGCGTTTTGTGCCATCCAAAGGTAATTTTCTACTCATTGACTTTCAGCAAGATGCGGCACCCATTTATACTGAATTACTTAAACGAGGCATTATAACCAGACCAGTTGCCAATTATGGGTTACCTAATGCCTTGCGAATAACAATTGGCACACAAGAACAAATGAAAAGATTGGATAATGCCATGGAGCAGGTTTGTGGCTAAAATTAAAAATACGCTTACTTCAACTCGGGTTGAACATTTAACTATCACTCAATCCGTCCGAGTACCAGGAGATAAATCCATTTCGCACCGCTCAATGATTTTGGGTGGTATTGCTGATGGGTTGACGCAGGTTACGGGTTTTTTGCAATCTGCTGATTGTTTGGCTACGATGAAAGCCATGCAGTCCATGGGTGTTAAGATTGAAAAACATAATGGTAAATACCTTGTGCATGGAGTAGGAAAGTACGGTTTGAAAGCTCCTGCCGATGGTATAATTGATTGCGGTAATTCAGGCACAGGCATGCGTTTGCTTTCTGGAGTATTGGCGGCTCAAAACTTTGATTCTACCATTGCCGGTGATGCATCGCTTAATTCCCGCCCCATGACTAGGATAACCAAGCCTTTAGTGATGATGGGTGCAAATGTACAGGCAACTCAAGCAGGCACTGCACCGATGAAATTTAGTGCAGTTAAGCATTTGAAAGCAATAAATTACCAATCACCGGTTGCAAGTGCACAAGTAAAATCCTGTATTTTGTTAGCGGGATTGTACGCACAAGGAGAGGTAAGCCTAAATGAGCCTAAATTGTCCAGAGACCACACCGAGAATATGCTACGTGGTTTTGGTTGTGAACTGCATTCAGAAGACTTAACCGTTACCATGCAAGGCGGACAAAGTTTAACCACAACTGATGTTACTGTGCCGGCTGATATTTCTTCGGCGGCTTTTTTTATGGTTTTGGCGTGTTTACTGCCAAATTCGCAAATAACCTTTAAAGACTTATGCGTTAATCCATCCCGAACAGGTGTTATAAGTATTCTAAAATTAATGGGTGCCGATATACAGTTCACCAATCAAAGCACCAATGCTGGAGAAAAAATCGCCGATGTTGTGGTTAAATCATCGCAATTAACAGGCATCGATATTCCACACGAATACATAGCTTCGGCTATTGATGAATTTCCCATTCTTTTTATTGCAGCGGCACTTGCTCAAGGAGAAACACGCTTAACAGGTGCTATGGAACTGCGCAAAAAAGAAAGCGATAGAATCACCGCAATGGCGCAAGGCATGACAAGATTAGGTATTAAATGCCACGAATTAGAAGATGGCATTGTCATTCAAGGCGGCTCAACTTTAACGGGTGGAATTGTTGATAGTGATGATGATCACCGCATTGCCATGAGTTTTCTTATTGCCGGACAATTTGCCAATGGTGTGATTGAAGTCAAAAAATGTGAAAATATTATGACCTCTTTTCCTAATTTTATAACAATTTGTCAGGATTTAGGTTTAGCTATACAATAAATTCAAATTGTTCACAAATTCAACGACATGCCTTCATAAGCAAAATTATAGCCTTTGTCTTTCACTTGTTTTTGCGCATCACTGTCTTTTTGCAATAAGGGGTTACTGTGGTTAAAGTGAATAAATATTATTTTCTTTTTGTCATTTGCGGGCATTTTATCGAATAATTTTATGCTTTCTTCTACAAAAGGGTGGGGTATTTCACTCATGTCACGGTTTGGGATTTCTGCATTGTTGTAAAAGGTTGCATCAAGTAGAGCGTAATCTACTTTCTTAATTTCTTCAACAATGCTTAAATCCCATTTACCCCATTTGTTTATATCTGGAATAAAAAGAGCGGTTTTATTTGGACCTTTTATTTTAAATCCAACGGTTTCTGAAAACTCATCGCGGTGAGGTACAATCAGTGGAGTGATAGAAAGATTATCGCTTAGTTTAACCGCTTGTTGGCTTTGTAAAGGTTGTAGAATAATATTTTTTAGCGTAACTAACTGACTCCAAGGACCATTATTAATCAGGAATTCGGTCATTTTAGGCATGGCATAGACGTTTATGTTTTTTGTGCCTGCTGCTTCTCGACCAAAGTGCATTAAGCCCGTGTAATGACCGATGTGTGCATGGGTTAGAAATATTCCCCCAAATTTATAGTCGTTGTTAATGAACTGGTGTAAATTGTACATTTGTTGGCGAATATCTGGAGTGGCTTCTATTAAATATTTCTTTTTGGTTTGATTATCAACAATACCTAAAGAAACTGCCATTTTTTTAAGCTGAACATTTTCCCACGCAGGCATGCAATGCGGTTTATAACAATTAAGCTGTGGGTAACCCGCATCTTGAGCAATGCCTAAGACAAGTAGTTTAGTCTCTGCATTTTCTTGAGCATGACTCGAAAAACAGACAAATAATAAAATTACCCCAGTTTTGATGGTATTAAAATTTAGCAAAGTTAATCCAATTCCAATTGTTCCACGCCTTGCTTAAAGACAATATCAACCGGGATGTTGTTGAGTCTATCAAGTGCAGATTTTAATGCAGGGGATATATTGCCTTTTTCTTGCACCCATTTTTCAACGCCGTCGTAGTCGCCATTGCCTTGTAAAGTCAAAATCTTTTGCGATAAAGTTTCGATGGCTTTTGACATTTTTTCAGGATTAACCGAATAAAAACCAGTCTTATCATCGTAAGAAAAGGCTCCATTTTCAGCAAAATAGTTAAAGCGTAACATATTGGCAACACCGTGAGCAGATGATGAGCCAAAGCGAACAGAGCGGAAGATACCTGCCATAAATGTCACGTAGTTATCCATGATTTGACCTTCGGTAAGCTCACCCATCTTAAAGAGTTTTTCAACCATATAAAGACCTAAGATATCGGCTTTGCCTTCTTCTTGAGCTGAGGCAAATTGTTTTAATGCGGTACGCACGCTGCCTTTGCCGTTGATGGTTTCTTTTATACCTAATCCGTGGGCGACTTCATGGAACATGGTATTGCCGAAGAAGGCAGGGAAGGTGATGTATTTTCTTTGTTCGGGTGCAACCAATTCATTAGCAATAGGGGTTAAAATTTTCTCAAATTTCGCTTTCATGGCATTTTTTAATTGCAAACGGCGTGAGCCTTTAGCCAATTGTACAGATTCATCATTCGGCAAGTTAATCGCAATGGTTTTGCTGCCTGCATTGGAGTGACCAGCATAATACAATACATCATAAGCATTCAAATCAGAATCAGTACCAGGTTTTTCGGTTTTGTATTTGGCGTCAATCGGTAATTCACGCTGCAATTGAGGTAAAAGAGCTGCAAATTTGGCTAGTTTTTTGCTCCAGGATTTATCTTTGATTAACACATAAGCTTCATAAGCGGCTTTATAGCCAAAAAGTCTGTCTTCATAGGTTTCAATAGGACCAACAACAAAATCAATGGCATTGGATTTCATGTCCATCCAAGCCATGTCACTGGGTTTGAAATTATCTGAAATGAGAGCTTCAGAACGCATGTTTAGGTACTTCTTAAATCCTGGATCATCCGCAAGTCTTGCAGCCAGTCTAAGCTTGTTGGAGGCTTTTTTGAGTAATTTGGGGTAGGTTTTGTGGAAATATTGTGACACTAGCTTCCCATTTTCATCTCGTTTTAAGATGGTGTATAAATTGGTTTTATTAGCATCTTTTGATTCCACAAACTCTTCTTTTGTCATGTTGTGTGGATAAAAGTTGGCACCTAAACTTTTTTTTGGGTAGTTTGGTATGAGAACTTTATCACCATTTAATCTGTCCCATGGGCCATAGTTAATATCGGCTAAACGGCGGGCGTTGTCATCGTTTATTTCCATCAAAAAGGTTTCTTTATCACCATAGGCTTGTAACCAAAAAAGTTCATCCATGATTTTGGCAATATCAATAAGAATCGGCAACATTTTCTTTTGATTGGCACTTAAATGGGATAAATCAGTGGTGAGGGTAAATTCTGCATAAATATCTTCAACCCGTGGTAAGGTGTTCCAGTCAGGTCGTGGTGTATAGACTTCGGGTGTTTTTTTAATAACGACAGATTCTGCTGTTGGTTTTTTCTCAACGGGTGCTTGGGTTGATTTATTCTCTGTTTTATCCTGACAAGAAAGGAGGGTAAATGATGTTGCTATGGCAAGTATAAGTAATTTTTTGTTCATGCTATTCTCTTATTTGTTAAGGTTCGATTGAGCAATTTTAATCCAGCCTTTTTGGGCTTTTTGGTAAAACTTAGGAGCTAATCGCGCGCGGTTAATGGATTCTTCAAAAACTTTTTGAGCTTTTTGCATTTGTCCTTGTTGTTGCAATAATAAGCCGTAACGAACACGGCCTTCCTCTCCTGGATAATTTTGTGCAACCACTTCATATTCTTCTAGGGCTTTGTCAATTTCGCCAAGTTTTTCTAAACTACGAGCGTACAACAAGTGTCCGTCAGTGGAATGGTAGTTTGGATTTTCTTTTATGATTTCATCCAGTATTTGGATGGTTTTGTTGTAGTGTTCATTAGCAAAGTAAGCCTTGGCAAGTTTTACCATAATGTCGGGATCGCCTTCGCCAACACCGGTTAAGCAAGCTTGGTATAATTCAATGGCATCATCAATTAAATTGGCTTCCAAACATTCATCAGCTAGCTTGAGTTTATTATCTAGCGTGTTCGCTAATTCAAACTGTTGCTTTCTTTTACGTAATTCTCTTTGAGGGTCAATCGCCTTAAGCAAAGAACTTTTAGCGTTATTGACCTGTCTGGATTGCCCGAGTTCTGGCAAAACCTGAGTAAAAAAGTAGATAGCCATACCAATTCCTGGTAAGAACATAATAATGTAAATCCAATAAATCTCTCGCCTAGTTTTAACAACATGAATGGCAAATCCAATTTGAATGGCGATTAATAAAAAATAGGGCATTTTTTTCCTCTAAAAAGTAAATCTGTGTGAATTGAGAATTTTATCATATTTTGAGCATTAGAGTAGGGGTTTGTTTTAGCAGGTATTTCTACTCTTGTTCCACCCAGCCAGACTCGCCATCAGTCCATGTTTCGTTTTTCCATATAGGTACACGAGATTTAACTTCATCCAAGATGTAACGGCAGGCTTTAAAGGCGGCATCGCGGTGAGCAGCGGATACGCCAACCCAAACTGCCATATCACCGATTTCGAGTAAACCAACTCGGTGGGTGCAAAAGGCTTTTTTAATGGCGAACTTTTCCATGGCTTGGCTAATAATTTTATTACCTTCTTTTATCGCAAGTTTTGGGTAGGCTTCGTAGGCGAGTTTTTGCACGGCTTTGCCTTGGTTGTGGTCGCGTACCCAACCTTCAAAACAGACAAATCCTCCACATGCTGAATCCCGAGTCTTTTTACGCAGTTCGGTTTCATTGATTTTATCTTCGCTTATGTCAAACATAATTAGCCTCCTGATGCGGGTGGTAAAAAAGCAATGGTGTCATTATCGTTAATAGAAGAATCCCATGAAACAAACTCATCATTAATGGCTGCTTTTATGCTGGCTTTATGTGGTTCTTCATCGCAGTGTTTCAGTAGTTCAATATACAGCTCTTCAATGGTATTAACCTGTGTTGTCTGCTTTAATTCTGAGGTTTTCCACGTTTCTTTGAGTTTGCCGAAGAATAAAATTGTTATGTTTTTTGATGTATTTTTCATAAGTTTATGTCTGATTTTCCACCCGTTTTCTTAATTAATTTGGTTGCTGTTATTTCTATGTCATGGGATAAGGCTTTGCACATGTCGTAAATGGTTAAGGCAGCAATCGAGGCACCAGTTAGGGCTTCCATTTCCACACCTGTTTTATGGTGTAAACTAACGGTGCAGGTGATTGCGGCATTGCCTTGTGTGTTTGTTTGTATGTCTATTTTGCAGTTTTCAATCGCAATGGGGTGACAAAAAGGAATCAGTTCATGGGTTTTTTTGGCTGCCATAACGCCAGCAATTATTGCCGTGTGGTAAACAGGGCCTTTTTTGGTTACTAACTCATTGCCTTGAAAAAAACCTTTGACTTCTTCAGGGAAGATAACAGTAGTTGTTGCACTTGCTGTCCTTTTGGTGATTTTTTTACCACTAACATCAACCATAGTTGGGTTATTTTGTTTGTCTATATGGGTTAAATCATTCATGTTTATCCTCCAATCACGTACATTTCAATGCGTTCTTTATTGTCTTTGCTTTGGTTTCTGATTTCAGAGTACCTGTCATCACGGTTTTGCCAGATGGATGCAATCATTTGTGCAAGTTCTTCATCCATGTTGCTGCGAATAAGAGGCATTAAATCGTGTTCTTGGTGGGCAAATAAGCAGGTGTATAGTTTGCCATCTGCTGAGAGTCGAGCACGCGAACAGGTACGGCAAAAAGGCTTGGATATTGAGGTGATAAAGCCGATTTCTCCTTGGTGGTTATCGTATTTGTATCGACTGGCAACTTCACCAATATAATTTGGTTCGACAGGCGATATTTTCCATTTGTTTTCAATGATTTGAACAATATCATTAAAGTCAATGACATCTTCTTTTGTCCAACCATTTTTGGTGCCAACATCCATAAATTCGATAAACCGAACCACAACATTGGTGTCTTGATAACGTTCAAGCAAGGGTATGATTTGGTCATCATTAACTCCTTTTTGCACCACACAATTAAGTTTAACACTCTTTAATGAAGATTTGCTGGCAGCATCAATGGCATCCAATACTACTGATAATGTGCCGCGTTCGCCACTCATTTTGTAATACAAGTCTTCATCAATGGTATCGAGCGAAATATTGATTCTATCCAATCCTGCTTCGATTAATATGGGCAACTGTCTTTGCAATAATTGACCATTAGTTGTTAGGGCAATATCATTGATTCCATCAATTCGTTTGAGAAATTTTATCAACCGATCTAAATCTCGACGCAGTAAGGGTTCACCTCCTGTGAGGCGGATTTTATTAACACCAAATCCTGCAAATACCTTAACGACTTTTTCAATTTCAGAAAATCCTAAGCGTTGTTCTTTTTTGAGGAACTGGTAATCGTCATCAAATTTGTCCGCAGGCATGCAATAAGGACAGCGGTAATTGCAGGTGTCCATCACTGAAATACGCAAATCTTTGATTGGGCGATTGAGTTTGTCGGTAATATTTTTCATTAAACCTTATTTAATTCTTGTTGGTAAGCATCGAGTAAGTGTTGCCAATTGCTGTTATTTATTGTTACGTAGGCTTGCTTGGTTAATTTATCAATCGAACGCTTTAATCTTTTTATGTTTTTTTGTTGCCAACTGGGTTTTGGTGTTTGTTGACCTGAATTATCAAAATCAATTAAATACACTTTATTTTCATCAATTAAAATATTATTGGCGTTTAAATCAGCGTGGTTAATGCCTTGTCTGTGAAATAGGGCAATGGTTTGACCAATTTTTTGCCAAGTGCTTTTATCTGATTTTTTATTAAGGAATTCGGCAAAAGTTGACTGATGTGGAATATATTTTATTAAAATATTGGCTTGATAAAAAAATCCAACTTTACAAGTTTGCGCAGCAATTGGTTCTGGTACGGGTAAACCCGTTTTGTGCATTTTTTCAAGCAAATAAAATTCGCTAAAACTGCGGGATTTATTTAAACCTGTCCATAAATATTTGTCTTTAATAAACTTTGCAGGAATGCCACCGCGATAGTAATGGCGAAGCATCATTTTTTCATTGTCTGATTTAATCATCCATGCCGAACCTCTGCCACTACTGGCACCCAATAAACGCCCTTGATTGAGCCAATAAGTGTCGCTAAACCATTCGCAGTCTATTTTGCTTTTATAGGCTTGATTCGCAAGAATCCAGCAATTATTGTGTTCTGAAACACTGGCTTGTGGCATTGTCTGTATGGATGAAAATAAAGTGAGGTATCTTAGCATGTTTTTCTGAATTCAAAAATCATTCGGTGGTAATATGTCATCGTTTTAATTTAAAAGTGATAACGAAAATGGGAAATTCGAGTGTAATAATTGCAGTGGTTGTTGGTGTGATTGTTCTTAAGTTGGTTGCAGTGCATCTGTATTTAAAGAAAAAAATAGATCAATCAGAAACAAAAATAAATAAAGATGACAAATAAAATAAACTCAATTTGTATTGTACGGCTTTCAGCTATTGGTGATGCCACGCATGTTTTGCCTGTTATTGCTACGGTGCAAAAAAAATATCCCAATGCAAAAATAACGTGGGTAATTGGTGTTTTGGAGCATAAATTAATGCAAGGATTAAAAGGTGTTGATTTTGTTGTTTTCGATAAGAAAAAAGGCTTCAAAGGTTATTTAGCCTTAAGAAAACAGCTCAAACCCATCACTTTTGATGCCTTGTTGCACATGCAGTATTCATTTCGTGGTAATTTTGCTGCATGGATGATTAAAGCTAAACAACGCATTGGCTTTGATAAAAAACGCTCGCGTGAATTGCATGGATTGCGCTTAAACAAAAGGATACAAGCGGTTGAAAAACAACATGTTTTGGATGGTTTTATGGAATTTGCGACGGCTCTTGGTATTAAAGAAAAAGTCTACCAATGGAATATCGCCATATCCGATAAAGACAAAGCATTTGCTGCAGGTGTTATTGATAAGGAGAAACTTAATGTGATAATCAGCCCATGTTCGAGTAATAAATTACGCAATTGGTCAAATGAAAATTACGCCAGCATCTGTGATTATGTTAGTGAAAAATACCACGCTCATGTGGTTTTATGCGGCAGTCCTGATTCATATGAAAAGCAAACAGCCAATGAAATTGAATCACTAGCAAAATACCCAATCACCAATATTGCAGGCAAAGACACGCTCAAACAATTATATGCCACCATGCAAGCCGCTGACTTGGTTATTTCACCTGATTCGGGCCCTATGCATATTGCCAATGCAGCTCAAACCCCTGTTATTGGGTTACATGCTGCAACCACAGCTAAACGCAGTGGAGCCTACAGTTTTCAACATTTAGCGGTGGATTGTTTTGAACAAGCGGCAAAAGAAATACACAAAAAGCCAGCAGATGCTATTCGTTGGGGTGGGCAAATTGTTGCTCAAGGTGTCATGGATTTAATTACTGTTGATGCAGTTAAAGAAAAAATTGATGAAGTGTTAAGGAAGCTCTGATAAATAGAAAAATCTCAGGCTTACATAGATGAACAAGGTCGATTTGAAAAAACGCAGGATTGGTCATTCCATTTCAAGTTTATTCAAAGAAGATATTGTACATCTATGTAAGCCCCGCAGGGCAAGGCATCAAGCATTCATCTGCTTCGCTGAAATATTTAAATAGGGAATGACCCTGATTTTTCACATTTCAACTCGCAGCTAAATACTTGATGACTTGCTGAGGAATTATCTATTAATCAGAGCCTCCTTAAGTTCCAAGTAGCTTGTTTAACTGATTGGCAAAATTCTCACGGTCTTTTTGATTTAAAGCCGCAGGACCTCCTGTATCAACACCGCTGTTACGCAAGGTCTCCATAAAGTTACGCATTTGCAACCGTGCTTTGATGTTATCAGTTGTATACAATTCACCCCGTGGGTTTAAAGCCGTAGCTCCTTTGTCAATCACATCAGATGCCAATGGAATGTCAGAAGTAATAACAATGTCTCCAGCATTAACGCGTTTTACAATTTCATCATCTGCCACATCAAAACCTTGATGCACCTGAATCGCAGTGATTAATTTTGAAGCAGGTGTCGGCATGTATTGATTAGCCACCAATAAAACTTCTGTTTTGGTGCGGTCACTTGCCCGAAAGATAATGCTTTTAATAACATTCGGACAAGCATCGGCATCGACGTATATTTTCATGTTTATTTATAAATCAACGTCAAAGGTGCATGATCGGAAAACTTTTCTTCTTTGTAAATTTCTGCCGAAAGAACTTTTTTGGCAAGAGAAGGGGAGGTGATGTGGTAATCAATACGCCAACCAACATTGTTTGCGTAGGCTTGTCCGCGGTTTGACCACCACGTGTAGTTGTGTGGTTCTTGGTTAACAACACGAAAAGCATCGACTAATCCACATTTGTCGAACAACTTAGTCAACCATGCACGTTCTTGCGGTAAACAGCCTGAATTTTTCTGGTTGGCTTTCCAGTTTTTAATGTCAATTTCCTTGTGCACGATATTCCAGTCACCGCAAATAACAAAATCCTTTCCTGTTGCTTTTAATCGTTTAAACTCTTGTTCTAAACGCTCCATGCATTGGTATTTAAAGTTTTGGCGTTCTTCTTTAGCAGAACCTGAGGGTAAATACAGCGAAACCACAATAATATCGCCCAAATCCACCTCAAGCCAACGCCCTTCGTTATCAAAAGCTTCCTCGCCAATTCCATATTTAACCGATTTTGGTTTAATTTTTGTGTAAATCGCAGTGCCCGAATAGCCTTTTTTAACCGCATCGTGAAAATAAACATGATAACCTTCGGGGTGAAAAGTATCAGCGCTTAATTGGTGTTCTTGTGCCTTGGTTTCTTGAATACAAACCACATCAAGTGATTCACGATTAAGCCAGTCAAAAAAGCCTTTTTTAGCGGCAGCACGAATGCCGTTAGTGTTTACAGAGGTTATTTTCATAGTTTTTACTTTGTTGTTAGTTATAAGGAATACGTAAACTCTCTGAGGTCTCGTAGAGGAATCGCTCAGTTACATTGAGGTCTCTTGTATTTATTTTTATTAGTCTTATTATACGTATGTTTATGAGGTTATGATAAAATTCAACTAACTTTTTAGAGAAAAAATATGGATCAACAATTAATAACAAATATCCTTATGTGGATTGTGCCTTTATCTTTGGCAATTATCTTACATGAGGTTGCACATGGGTGGATGGCGAATAAACTTGGCGACCCTACGGCGAAAAATCTTGGGCGTTTGACTTTAAATCCAATCAGTCATATCGATCCTATCGGTACTTTAGTAGTACCTGGTATGTTGCTATTATCAGGTTCACCATTTTTGTTTGGTTGGGCTAAACCTGTGCCTGTGATGTTTAATCGCTTACGTAATCCGCGTACCGACATGATTTGGGTTGCATTGGCAGGACCTGGTGCCAATTTATTGATGGTTATTTTCTGGGCAATAATGGCAAAGGTGTTTATTGCCACAATTGCTTTAGATTCCACTAGTTTTCAATTTTTGATAGGAGTGGCTCAAAAAGGCGTAATTATTAACTTGGTATTAATGATTTTTAATTTATTACCAATGTTACCACTGGATGGTGGGCGCGTATTGCATGGTTTGCTGCCACGAGAATTAGGTGATAAATTTGCTATTACCGAACGTTACGGTATGTTTATTGTGGTTGCTTTGCTTGCGACAGGTTTGATTTCTAAAATCATCTCACCACCTATTATGTATTTTTACAATTTGGTTTTTAAATTTATCTTAGGTTAATTATGAATACAGCACAAAAATTTATTCAATTGGCATTAAAAAAGCAGGTTTTAAAATTTGGCGAGTTTACCTTAAAATCTGGACGAATTTCACCTTATTTTTTTAATGCAGGCTTGTTTGAAGATGGTCAATCCTTAACCTTGCTTGGTGAATACTATGCCCAAACATTACACGACAGTGGGCTAGATTTTGATAGGCTTTATGGACCTGCCTACAAAGGTATCCCGATTGCTACGGCTGTTTCGGTGGCTTTTTATAGGTTATATGATCGTAATATCCCTGTGGCATTTAACCGTAAAGAAGCCAAAGACCACGGTGAAGGTGGAGTTTTAATTGGTTCTCCCTTACAAGGCAAGGTATTAATCATTGATGATGTAGTTTCAGCGGGTACTTCGGTGCGTGAATCAATTGAGATTATTCAAGCAAACAAAGCAGAAGTTGCAGGAATTTGCGTGGCATTGGATAGACATGAAAAAGGTCAAGGCGAATTATCTGCGGTTGGTGAATTGCAAAAACAATACGGTTTACAAACCGTCGCTATTGCGGGTTTGGATGATTTGATAGCTTATTTAGCGGATGATGAGGAAAAACTCGCATTGGTTAAGACTTATAAAGAACGTTATGGAAGTTAAGATTATTAGGTCTGTTTGCGAGGCAGATTTAAACCGGTGTTTTGAAATCGAAACGGTTGCTTACCAAGGCGATGAAGCAGCGAGTAAGGAAAAAATCTTAAAACGTATTCAAACTTACCCACAAGGCTTTATTCTATTGGAAGTTGATGGTGTGATTGCTGGATTTATTAATTCAGGTGCTTGCCATGAGGTGGTATTATCCGATGAAGACTTTAAAGAGCTTATTGGTCATGATGAATCGGGTGAAAATATTGTTATTATGTCGGTGGTTGTCCATCCAGATTTTCAAGGTAAGGGTTATGCCACTTTGTTGATGAAAGTTTTTATTAAACGCATGAAACAAATGAATAAAAAATCCATTCACTTGATTTGCCAAACCCATTTAGTGGATATGTATGCATCGCACGGTTTTGCCTATATCGGTGAATCTGACTCAGACCATGGCGGTATGGCGTGGCAGGAGATGGTTTTGGACTTATAAGAGAAAAATATAATTGGTTATTTTCGCGGTGACAAAAAAGCCGTAAGGCAACAGATGTTTGAAGTAATAGAAAAGTTGATTTGAAAGCTTTTTTTGCAACTTTTATACCCGCTCCAAGAGTTGTGCAAAGGTCTCTTAAATTAAGAATCACAAAATAATCGGTGTAATCTGTTCCATCTATGGATAAAATAAACCTATGGCAAAAATAAAATTACAATACACGTGCACGCACTGTGCAGCGGTTCATAACAAGTGGGCAGGGCAGTGTGGTGACTGTGGGCAATGGAATTGTTTGGAAGAATCTGTGGTACAAGCGGCAACACCTGCACAGAAATCTTCACGCTTTTCGACCTATGCTGGTGATGTTGGTGGTCAAAAGATTCAAAAGCTGGGCAATGTTAAATTTCAAAGAAACATCCGCACATCCACAAAAATCAAAGAGCTTGATAGAGTTTTAGGCGGTGGATTAGTGACGGGTTCGGTGGTGTTAATTGGCGGTGATCCTGGTATTGGAAAATCAACATTAATGCTGCAAGTGACCGCAACTATGCCTGAGAATATTAAAACACTGTATGTCACGGGTGAAGAGTCGTTATCGCAAATATCCATGCGGGCACAACGATTGGAACTGGCAGCAGATGACTTGGAATGCATGGCAGAAACCTCGGTTGAAGCCATTATTGCATCGGCCTTAGTGCATAAACCCAATTTAATGGTGATTGATTCAATTCAAACGCTTTATACCGAAAATTTGACCTCTATTCCAGGTTCTATTTCTCAAGTCAAAGAATGTGCGGCGCAATTGGTGCGTTTTGCCAAGCAGAACAATACCTCGATAATTTTTGTCGGTCACGTGACCAAAGAAGGTGGAATTGCAGGCCCTCGTGTGTTGGAACACATGGTGGATACGGTTTTGTATTTTGAAAGCGATGGCAATAGCCGTTATCGGGTACTGCGAGCCTTGAAAAATCGTTTTGGTGCCGTCAACGAAATCGGTGTGTTTGCCATGACTGAAAAAGGCGTACAAGAAGTGGAGAATCCTTCTGCAATCTTTTTATCTGAACACAGCGAACCTCAACCTGGCAGTGTGGTGATGGTCACACGTGAAGGCACACGGCCTCTATTGGTGGAAGTACAAGCTTTAGCCGACCAAAGTCCATTAGGTAATCCAAGGCGACTCACGGTAGGTTTGGACCACAATCGTTTAGCAATGTTGTTGGCTGTGTTGCACAATGGCTGTCAGCTAGCCATTCATGACCACGATATTTTTATGAATGTGGTTGGTGGCATGAAAGTTACCGAAACAGCGGCTGATTTGGCTATTATCATGGCTGTTGTCTCCAGCTTTAGAAACCGTTATTTACCCAAAGGCACAATTGTTTTTGGTGAAGTGGGGTTGACGGGTGAAATACGTCCTGTTTTTAATGGCGAAGACCGATTAAAAGAAGCGGCTAATCATGGTTTTACACACGCAATTGTTCCAAAAGGCAATATTGGTGCGTGGACTAAAGGACTGAATATAAAAGTCACAGGTGTGGATAATATTAACCAAATTTTAGATTATATTTAATCATGCGTGAATTGTTATCAAATAAACAGATTGTTTTAAAGCGTTATTCGTTACAAGATGCCTCTGATTTATTGTTAGCAATTAAACAATCCTACCGTGAGATATCGCCTTGGATGAGTTGGTTGACACCGAATTATGATTTAAAAGCGGCTAATGAATTTATCATAATCCAAACCAATAACTGGGATGATAACTTAGAATATACCTTTAGCATTAGAAACCACCAAGGCAACTTTTTAGGCACGATTGGTATACATTTATACGATCAACTCAATGGTGTGGCAAATATCGGTTATTGGATGAATACGCCGCATTGCAATAACGGGTATTGCACTCAAGCCGTTAAATTACTGGCGAAAAATGCTTTTAAAGAATTAAACTTAATCCGCATTGAAATTATTGTTGCCACTCAAAATGCAGCCAGCCAGAAAGTGGCAAACAAATCGGGTGCAAAATTTGAAGCAATTTTGAAAAACCGTATTAGACTCCGCGGTAAAGCCATAGAGGCTAATATGAATGCAATCTATTTCAAATGAATACTAATTGGGAAATTATAACAGCAATCTATGACGAGGCCATTGACCTTGAGGAATCTTCGAGGCATGAATTTGTTAGCAAAAAATGCAAAGAGGATTTAAAAATTTTCACGCAAGTCATGAAAATGCTTGAGGCAAGTCACAGTCAAGATTTTATGGGAGAATTTCCTGGAAAAATAAACCCTGATTATATAGAGTTTTCTAAACCTGAACAACTCGGGCATTTTAAAATATTAAAAAAAATAGCCACAGGCGGAATGGGGCGCGTTTACCTTGGGCAGTCAACTACCTCTGATGTGCAAATAAAAGTTGCGCTTAAAACCATACGAATTGAATTGATAAACGATGAGTTGAAACGCAAATTTCAAAACGAAAAAAAAATCCTGTCCCAACTTAGGCATAAAAATATTGCTAGCCTAATTGATGCAGGTATTACCGATGATAATATTCCCTACCTTGCTACGGAGTGGGTAGACGGTGTTACAATTAACCATCATTGCCAAGACAACAATCTTAGTCTAAAAAAACGCCTCAATTTATTCATACAAGTTTGTCAAGCCGTTGCTTTTGCTCACAATAAATTAATAATTCACAGGGATATAAAGCCCGATAATATTTTAGTCAATCAACAAGGGCAAGTGAAGTTGCTTGATTTTGGTATTGCGAAGATTGTTGATGAAAACCAAAACATTCAAACAGCAACCCAAATTTTCACCCCTGATTATGCTGCACCAGAGCAACTGTCAGGTGAAATGTGTACAGCAGCAACCGACATTTATTCCCTTGGAATAATTTTGTTTGAATTGTTGACTAATTCTAGGCGATTTAATTTGTCAAATTTACCTATCACAGAAAAGTTAAATACTATTACTATTCCCAAACAGGCAAATTTATCTAATCTTCAATCTAACAAACCATTACCTTATTCATTATCAAAAGTTAAAGGTGTTTTAATAACTATTATCAATAAAGCCATGCATGTTGAGCCTTTGCGTCGATATAATTCAGTAATTTCATTGATTTTAGATGTTGAAAATTATATTGAAAAACGTCCGATTATGGCAATGAGGGATAGTTATTGGTATAAATTTAAAATGCTTATATTGAGAAACAAGCTTTCAAGTGCTTTAGTGTTATTTGCTTTATTCACTGTGTCTGTTTCAGCATTTGTAACAATTAAACAACTAAATGAAAAGATTTTAGAGGTTCAAAAGTCGCAACAAGTTACTGACTTTTTAATCAATTCTATTCAAGCAAGCGATCCTGATTTAACTCAAGGAAAACAAACTTCATTGGTTGAGTTTTTACAAAATGCAAAAATACAAATACAACAAAAATCTTTTTCTGATGCTAAGTTATCCAGTCTTTTAAAACAAACTATTGGCATTGCATTAAGTAAAGTTGGTCAATATAAAGATGCGGAAAGCACCTTAATTGAATCTATACAAGGCAATCCCAAAAACTATAAAGCTCGAATTGGTTTAGTGCAATTATTCCTCGAACAAAAATCTTTTCATTTGGTAGAGGAACATATTACATATTTACTAGAGAATAAAAAGGAATTATCTATTGCCGAAAATAGCCAAACACAAATTTTGGAAGCCGAGTTATTGTTTTCACAAGGGCAATTTAATCGTGCTGTGCAACTATTAAAAACATTAATTAAACCAGTTGCGACATCAACATACCCTCAGTTGGCTATTGATGCCAAACTGACACTTGCATCCATATTAGATGAAACTGGTCATGTTGATGAATCTATAAAAATTTTAAAAAGTGCACTTGAATTTAGTAAAAAGCACTTTGGAAACACATCGACACAAACCACTAATATCATGAATGAATTAGCGCGTGTTTTATCAAATACTAGTCCTGTGCCATGGACTGAGATATTTAGTTTATATCAAGAAAGTTTAAAACTCCAAATAAAGCTGTATGGTAAATATCATCCAGTCATTGCTAAAACACTACTGAATCAAGGTTTTGCTTATAAATTTCATGGAAAGATTGACAAGGCTTTTCTTAATGCGATTAAAGCTCGTGAAATCTCCATAAGAAACTTTGGAGAATCACATATATTAACAGCACATTGCGACTTATTGTTATCTCAAATCAATTACCAAAAAGAGGAGTTGGCTCAGGCAATAAATTTGTTGGAAAAGTCCATAACGGTTTATTCAAAATATTACGGAGATAACCATTTTTCAACCAATGAGTTAAAGACAACTTTAGCCGTTTATTTTCTTAAATCTAAAAAAGGAGAAAAAGCCTTAAACTTATTATTGCCACTTTATGAGTCGCAAATAAATCAACTAGGACCATTTAATAAAGCGACTTTCTATGTAAAGTTAAATATTATAAAAGCCTATATTTTATTGAATCAAAATAACAAAGCAATTTTAAATGCAGAAAAAGCTTTACAAAAAGCTCAAGAAATAATTGGAAAACAAAATATTATCACCGTCGGTATTCAAATGGCATTGGTGCAAAGTTATATTCACGCGAAGAAGTATAATAAAGCTCTACCATTAAGTAAGGAGCTTCTATCTTTTGATTTGATAAAAAATACACCAGTTTACCATGAGGCAGGGCTAAAGTTATTTAATGAAGCACAACAAAATATTAATGATTCTATAAAATAAATATGACAGAGTTCTCAGTTTTAAATCTGCATAGTTCACTTATGGTTTTAAGTAGGGTAGTATAATAAAGTTTTTCTTTTGAGATATTATATTGCAAGCAATACAATTAACAAAAATATTGAATAAATCAATGATGGATGGAAATACATGGGATGAAATATTGCCTATTGTATACAATCAATTGAAGATTCTTGCACGTGGGGTTAAACACCAACACAAAAAAAACCTCACGCTCAATACCACTTCTCTTGTGCATGAAGCTTACCTTAAGTTAGAGAAAGGCAGTAAATTTAATATTAATGGGACGCGTCATTTTTATCAATTAGCAGCCCAAGCTATGCGTCAAATACTGGTTGATAATGCTCGCGCTAAATTGGCAAAAAAACGTTCAAAAAATGACTCGGATCAAACCGAAGAAGAGTATTTTTTGGAAATAAATAATCAAGTTACTTCAGCTGAAGAAGTTGTGGAAATAGATAAAGCCCTGGAAGACTTAGAAAAACTTGACACTCAATTAGCACAAATCGTAACTTACCATTTTTACGGTGGATACACCTTTGTGCAAATTGCAGAAATGCTTGATATATCAGAGCGAACGACCCTGCGCTATTGGGAAAAAGCCAGAGCGTATATCTATTCACAGTTGCATTGATTGTTTTACTCAAACCCGTCAGCGAAAACAAATTCAATATTAAAAGTATAAACAGAACCAGCATCAGTACCATTATCATTGTCTTGATAAGCACCAATTAAGGCATTGTCGCCCGATAAACTCACCGAAAAGCCATAATAATCCGATTTAGCCCCATCATTGGCGAGGTGTTTTTTTGTTTCATCCCATGTGCTTCCATCGTAATCAAACTGGTAAGCGGCACCTGCATTTGTATCAGTATCATCATCCAAATGATTACCAATTAACATCCTATTGGCATCTAAACTCACAGAAACTCCAAAGTTGTCTTGGCTGCTGCCGTCACTGGCGAAAATTCTGGTGCTGTTCCATGTATTAGTGTTGACATCGTAGTCAAAAACATAGGCAGCTCCGGTTGATAAATTATTGAATCCTCGCTCACCACTGGCACCCACAACGGCTCGATTGTTCTTCAAATCAACCGCTGTACCGAAATGACCATTGGCTATTGGGTTGCTTATTTGCAGTTTTGTTTCCAGCCATAAATCATTTATGGCATCGTAGTCATAAATATAAGCCGCTCCAGCCGAACTTATGTTATTGATTCCATCGTCTTCATTGCGTGCACCGACTATGGCTCTACTGCCAAATAAGCTCACTGAATAACCAAAATCATCAAAAATTTCCCCATCACTTGGGATGAGTTTGCCGACAAATTGCCAAGAGCCAGTTGTTTTTTCATAAATATACGTTGTGCCTGATTTGATGCCATTTTCTGTATCAGAAGATGCGCCAACTAAAGCCCTGTCATCTGAAAGACTCACCGATGAGGCAAATTCGTCATTTACATTGATGACACTTTCAAACAAAGCGACTTCATTCCAGCTACTGCCATCGTAATTGAAGAAATACACCTTACCTGGACTCAGTGTATTTAATTCATTGGCTGCAATAATAGCATTGTCACCCTCTAAATCCACACTGGAACCGAAGTTTGTACTTAAATCGGATGCCAATAATTTTATCGGAGCCAACCATTGACCATTGACGTAATCAAAAATATAAGCCGCACCTGTATTCAATCCATTCTCTCCATCTAAAGGTGCGCCAATTAAGGCACGGTTGCCATCTAAACTGAAGGAATACCCAAAATTATCACCCACAGCCCCTTGTGTGACCACTTTTTGCGTTTGTTGCCATGTGCCGTTTAATTCAAAACTATAAACTGCTCCTGATTGGCTGCCATTATCACTATCATTGAAGTTTCCGACTATTAATTTATCGCCTGATAAAGCGATTGAGGATGCAAAAAAACTACTGCCAGTTATATCATCTGCCGCTATTTCTTGGGTAAACTCCCACATATTAATGCCTGTGTTGTAGTCAAAAATATAGACTGACCCAGTATCATTCCCACTGATTTCTCCGTTTAATGCACCCACAAGCAAACGGTTGTTTTCAATGCTAACCGTACCACCAAACCGATTGCCATTTGCTGCATCTGGAGCTAATAATTTTGTTTCAATCCACAAAGTCCCATTAAATTCATAAACATAAGCAGAACCTGCTGCATTAAACCCCTCATCGGTTTGATCTGCACCAATGAGAACATTGCCAGCAGAAATACTAACATCACTTCCAAAATCATCATTGTCAATGCCATCAGATGCAAGAAATTGATGAGTCTGTGACCAAGTAGAACCCGATAATTCAAACAAATAAGCAGCCCCTGTATTAATGCCATTGTTGTTGTCATCAAAGTTTCTAGCAGCGACCAATGCCTGATTGCCATCCAGACTTACCGCATTGCCCAGAGCATCTCCAGATGAGCCAGCCGTTGCTGTGAGTATGGCGGACTCTTGCCAATTAGTGCCGTTAAAATCAAAAATATAGGCTGCGCCCGAGCCACTGCCATTGCTGATACTGTCGTAATCTGTGGTACCAATTAATACTCTATCACCTGATAAACTCACCGATGAGCCAAATTTATCACCACTTCCTGCATCACTGGCAATTAATTTTTGGGTTAAACTCCAAACGCCATTGTTTAACTCATAAACATAAACAGCTCCGGCTTGAAACAAGCCATTCACCCGATTAAATTTGTCCGCTATTACCGCTCTATTGCCTTGCAAACTAACGGCACTTCCAAACCGATTATCTGCATTAATTCCATCAGGAAAAATAAGCTGAGTTTCAATCCAAGTGCTACCATCGTAATCAAAAATATAAGCCACGCCATGCTCTAATGCTCTGGGCGAACCAATCAATGCCCGATTGCCATCGATTGATACACTTTCCCCAAATCGAGCTCCATTACCACCCACACCAGTTGGTGTTGGCAATAGTTTTGATTGAATAATGACCTCTTGTAATTGTGCCAGTTTGCTGTCTTGTTCATTTTCTTGTACCTTGGCTTGAGCATTCACTAAAAATATCAATGTCACAATAGTTAGTATTGTCTTATAAAATTTCATATTAATTCTCCTGTAAAATAAGTTGTGCAATTTGTTTTAATGTTTCTTGTGTATTTATGAGAATATCTTTTGTTGAAGAGCTTATTTTTAGAATAAAATCTTCAGATTTTACAGACAGTATATAAGTAATGATAGTGCCTTGTTTCTTAATTAAATCTCCTGCCATACTTTGATCAAAATCATCGTTATTGGTCACAATCTTTGTTAAAGTGGCACTATCACCCAAATTATCAATTAGTTGATAATCATTTGAATTTCTTATGGAGTCATTGTTATTTTTTTCCATCAGTTTTATCATGCTTTTGTCATAATGTGATGTATAAGATTGCATTGATTTATTGGCTTGGTTGATTTTTGACACCAATTGTTTTTCAGATAATTTTATAGGAGGAAAAACATCCTGTGATTTTAGTTTAGTCAAGATAAATGTAATTGTATGAGTTTCGTCATTTTTATCATTCCACGACAATTCACACCAAGCGCCCATATAACCATTAAAAAATGAATCCGAAAATTGCGCTTCTTTAGTTATATCTTGCTCAATTGAAAGAACTGATTTAACGGTATCAACATTAAGATAATCACATGCTTTTTCTTTGTTATAGAAGTCTGTAAACATACCTTGGGATGAAACCCCGCAAGAACTGAGTGTAAATAACCCTATTAGAGCCAATTTTGATTTAATCATTTTATTCTCCTTTTTTTCCTTTCAATATAAGTTGTGCTAATTGTTTTGCCGCTTCACTGTGTGGTGGATTTTTACTTCTTAGGTTGAATGAATTTTGCATAGAAAGGGTGAGTTTTGTGTTCTCAACAACCGTAGTCAAGATAGATTCACTTTTACTTTTAATCAAAATCGCGGCATTACCCATGCCATTAAGCACTTCAAAATTATTGGCAGTTTTTTCTTCTGCGATAATGGTTTTTTTTGCGTAATCATAAGCCATCTTGTTTTTGCCATTATTCCTTTTGTCCATATCCTTAACCATTTCTTCTATTTTATTATTGAGCTCAGCCTCAGAGAGTTTTTTTGGTGGGAACACTTCTCGATTTGAATCGTAAATGGATAAACTAACAGTAAATTCACCGTATTGCGTGCCTTCCCACGAATATTCGCAATTGTAAGAACCGCCATAATTTTCAACTCTCGTTTCCACTGCTTGTTTGATTTGCATAATTTTTTGAACAGCACTAATGCTCACAATCTGGCACACTTTTTCTCTGTCCATAAATGCCGTTAATGGCGAGCTAGGTGATGGAATTTGCGATTGATTTTGCGATTTTTGATGCGCCTCACCCTTGTCATTGCATGCTAATAATGTAAATAATGCCAATAAAGAAATCAGTAATAATGGTGTTGTTTTTTTCATTTTTTATAATCCTCTAAAGTTTTTTCAGTAGTCGTTTGATTATTTTCATCAGTAAAAATAGCACTGAAGACAAAATAGCTGGCACAAAATATAACGGGCAGGGAGATAAACAACCCTAAGCCCACCGGAATGATGGAAATAAACAGGAGTATCATCACCATAATGTAATAAACAAGCAAAGCGGGTATGTTGTGCAAAACTGCCACAATGCTCAACTTTAAGGCGGGTAGGGTTTTGGCATGGCGCAAAACCACCAAAGGCACACAAAAAGACAGAGCAATGCCCCACATTGTATGGATTAACCAACTCAAAGCGCCACCCAATGAAAAGCTGCTATCAAGGCTTCTTTGGGTGCGGCTATCAATATGTTGCATTTGTTGAGTAAAAAAAGAGAAGTGATGAAAAGCATAATCTAATAGCACAACCACCGTACCCATTACACCCAATAGTAAAAGTTGTTTGTTGTAATCAGAGTTAAGGGCAGAAAACAAACCCAAAAACGAAATATTATTGCCTTGATTGGACTGATGCAAGTTCAAATATACACCCCCTGCAAAATATGGTGCAACTATCATGGCAATAAATTTCCCAATAAAAAAATTATTCAATAAACCCAAGCAAACAATAATCGTTAGCAACGTTGCTATCCATGTTAAAGGATTGTATTTAAAAACTACCCAGCCAGATTTAAGCCAGTTAATGCCAATTTTAAAATCGGTGATTATTTGGTAATTAATTGCCCTCATTTAATTTTCAAAGCCATTTTTAAAAATAATATCAGTATTGATGCTATTTTTACCAGCCCAAAACCCACCACTAAGGGTGAAATCACCGCCTGTTGAGGCTTGATTGGCATCGTGTTGCCCGATAGTGCCATTGAGGTTAAAATCACCACCATTAGCAACACCGCCCCCAGCGGCAATGGCGGATTTTTCCACGGCAAAGTTGCCACCTGTTTGGGCAAATCCAATAAAGCTTATACTCATCGCTATTGATATCACTATTTTTTTCATTTTTATTTTCATTTTCATTTTTTTCACTATTCCCGTAAGGTGGGCTTGCCCACCACAATAAAGTCCACTGGCTATTAAAACCTTATTTTACACATACCCCATTGAAATAACTCAAACGGGTAGTTGGCTTTAGCCAACCATTAAAAGCCGCAGGTTTTAAAAAGTTTTAAATACCGTTGACTAAAGAATCATTAATTTCTCATTAAACTATTTAAAGGGTACTGACCCCTTAAAGTTTTAGATTCATTTGTTTAATGTAGCCAATACCTGTGCATCCGCTCTAGTGGTTAAATTTAGCATTAATTTACAGGCTTTATTTTGATGTGTTAGGTCGCTTTGCTGTAATACATCATTTTGGTGTAATGGATCATTTTTGTAAGCGGTAACAATTCCTTTGTATTCTTTCACAAGGAGATTATGATCATTCAAAGGCAATATCATTGCTGTTGATCGAATAATTTTGTCTGTTCTTTGGCTTAATTCCATGTACTGAGACCTTGTGTTACATTTGATTTTGGCTACATCAACAATTTTACTAACATCTACATTCTTTAATTTACTGTCTATTTCCTCGTAAAGTTTATCTAGCAGCTTGCACGTTTCAGCGGCATTTACTCGGTTACGGTTAAAGTCTCCGTTAATGCTTTGATATTTTTTTTTATAGCTGTTATATAGCTCATTACCAAACACATTTTTTACGGTGCGTATTAAAGCTGGGCCATACATTGTTTTCACCATGTAATCTGTTGATGAGCTACATGTTTTTTCTTTTGCAATTGGCTTTTTAATCGCAGTTTTTGACCTATCGTTTTTATCATTGTATGCGTTGTCAGGTTCATTACATGCACTTAATATTGCAGTCAAACCTATTAATAACAGTATTTTATTAAACATTATATTTCTCCTTTAAATATGTTCCACAATCCTCTGAAGGTATTGCGTATTCGATGAATTTATCTTCATGACTTTTTATAATCTTCTAAGGTCTTATCTAAAGAGGTTTTATCTAAAGAAGTTTCATCCTGCACTTTTGTGTTAAAAAGCGAATTATAGACCGCATAATTGGCGCAAAATATAACAGGTATAGTTTTCGCAAACACACAAGTAGTACACTTAACGACAAAGCGATTGCCCAAATATAGCTTACCAAGGCACTTAAGATTGAGCCCAGTGAACCGCGTTCTCGATAGCTTATTGAGTGCTCTTTGCCTGAGAAGACCGTTAGATTGCTGCCTGGCATATTTTTAAAAACAAGGATAAGAACAATAATCGCAATACCCATCAAACCAATGATAAATAACTGCTTTCTAGGATGGTCAGTATTTAAAGCAGAAAACAAACCCATAAAACCAATGTCTTGACCTTGATGAGATTTATGTAAAGTTAGGTAAATACCACCGAATAATAGTGGCGTAATCACAACACCGATAAAACCACCAATGGTAAAGCTATTAAGCAAGCCAACGATAACAACAGTGGCGATTATGATAAATAACCATGTAAAAGGGTTGTTTTTAAAAATAACCCATCCCTGTTTAAGCCAATGAATGCCTATGGTATTATTGTTTATATAGTTGTATTGTATTTTCATTTATATTTTCTTATTAACTCAATTTTCAAAGCCATTGGCAAAGATAGCTTCGGTTTGATTAATGGGTGGTTTTACCATCCAAAAGCCACCACTTAACGCAAAGTCACCGCCTGTTGAGGCTTGATTGGCATCGTGTTGCCCGATAGTGCCATTGAGGTTAAAATCACCACCATTAGCAACACCGCCCCCAGCGGCAATGGCGGATTTTTCCACGGCAAAGTTGCCACCAGTTTGGGCAAATCCAATAAAACTTAACCCTATTAATACTGTGATAACTATTTTTTTCATTTTTACCTTCATATTCTTCTCTATAAATTACAACTCATTGGCATTTATTAAAAAACCACCAAACAAACTCAAACGGGTAGTTGGCTTTAGCCAACCATTTAAACCGCAGGTTTTAAAAAGTTTTACATGGCTGTGCACGATTTTCCTGTTTCACACTTTCAATGTAACGAACAAATAATTTATACTCATTAGGGTTGTTGGCTTTAGCCAACCTTTTAAGAGCGTTGACTAAAGTCAACAACCCAAAATAACAGTTATTTATTTAATATTTTATAACCTGTTGTATTATATATAGAAAATAAACTTACAGTGTATGAAACAGGAGTTAAGCGCACAGCCATGAAGTTTTAAATACCGTTGACTAAAGAATCATTATTTTCTCATTAAACTATTTAAAGGGTACTAACACCATAAACTATGACCCCATAAACTCTGTAGGGTGCGACCCTTGTGGTCGCCCGAAAAATTGAACTATTACAACCAATGTTCATTGTTCAATCAAAAAATGGGTACCCACAAGGGGCACACCCTACGGAGTGATTGGTGAATTCACTACCCCTTAAAGTTAATTGCTGCAATTTGCATCACCACAACTGTAAACTTTTAAATCACCATTGCTTAAATCCTGATAACTAATAATCGGATTGCCATCCGTGCCTATGGCGATACTGGTATAAGCACCCACAACACCTGCGGAGTCTAAGGCAATAGGTGTGTTAATAGTCGAACAACTTGGATTGCTACATTTCACCACTTTTAAATAGTCATTGTTGCTATCATAATAACTAATAATCGGATTGCCATCCGTGCCTATGGCGATACTGGTAAATCGACCCACAGTACCTGCGGAGTCTAAGGTAAGAGGCGAGTTAAAAGTCGAACAAATTGGATTGCTGCATTTCACCACTTTTAAATTCCCATTGCCAAAAACAGTGTCATCAGAATAACTAATAATCGGATTGTCATCCGTGCCTATGGCGATACTGGTATATCGACCCACATCACCTGCGGAGTCTATGGTTTGTGGAGAAGTAAACAAGGAGCAACTAGATGTGATGCATCTCACCACTTTTAAATCGCCATTGCTGCCATCATAATAACTAATAATCGGATTGTCATCCGTGCCTATGGCGATACTGGTAAAGGTACCCACATCACCTGTGGAGTCTAAGGTAGTAGGTGTATTGGCTGTAGAGCAACCTGGATTGCTACATTTCACCACTTTTAGGTTACCATTGTTGAATGGATTTTCAGAATAACTAATAATCGGATTGCCATCTGTGCCTATGGCGATACTGGTAAAAGAACCCACATCACCTGCGGAGTCTAAGGTAATAGGCGTATTGGCTGTAGAGCAACCTGGATTGCTGCATTTCACCACTTTTAAATCGCCATTGCTGTCATTATAATAACTAATAATCGGATTGCCATCCGTACCTATGGCGATACTGGTATAAAACCCCACACTACCTGCGGAGTCTAAGGCAATAGGTGTGTTAAAAGTTGAGCAACTTGGATTGCTACATTTCACTACTTTTAAAACAGCATTGCTAAAATCAGAATAACTAATAATCGGATTGCCATCAGCACCTATGGCGATACTGGTATTAGCACCCACATTACCTGTGGAATCCAATATAATTCGTACCCCTATAGGCATCCGCGCACAAACCACATTGCCCGTTTGTGAAACGCTGGTGAGGTATTCAGGAAAAATACAACTGCCGTTGATGCGCTGTTGGATTTGGTTGGTATCCACATCAGCTGCCACAATCGATCCATCCAGCACTTTTGTTGAATTAACTGAGTTATCACTGGGGGTAGGGAAAACACAAGTTGCGATACCGCTGGCATTGATACTCTTAACCACCCGACCGCCACTGCACACCGTGCTGACTCTTTGTTGGATTTGGGTGTTGTCAATATCCACCGCAGCAATGGTGCCATCAACAATCTCCGCACTGGTGACCGATGTTATCCCTGCGGTTTCTGCCACACAAACTGCCGTACCGTCTTGATTAACCGCTTGCATAAATTGTCCTGCTGGGCAAGTGGTTGTGACACGGCGTTGCACTTGTGCGGAGTTTACATCGGCAGCAACAATGGTGCCATCAACAATTTTGGCAGAGCTTACGCTGCTATTGGCTAAATCGGCTGTGGCAATTGTGGCATTGATTATTTCGTTAGTGGATACGCTGTTTATCCCTATGTTTTGAGCAAAACTTGCGTGGCTTGCATAAGGCGTGGCAGTGACTTGTTGGCGTGGCAATAAGGTTTGATAACCACCAGTTGAATTGCCATCTCTTACACTGATTTCTAGCCACACTTTGTCACCAAAAAATGCCCCACCATCAAAATCAATTTGGGTGGTAAAGATGCCATCTGTCACTTGCACATCATCTGCAATAAAAAAACCAAAACTGAATCCAGTATTTTCTAACGATGCATCAAATGCCTCAAAGCGAAAGTCAAACAGACCGTTATAAGCAATGCCTGCACTGTTTTTTAATTCGCCTTGGTAGGTGAATGATGTATCAAGGGGAATAGCATTGGCCATAAACCCATAAAGAATCAACAGTAAAATTATTTTATTTCTTTTCATTAAAAGTTACTCCATAAGTTTTGTTGCATTAATTTTCAAACCCATCACTAAACATCGCATCAGGTCTTTGGGCTTCATCCGCACCAACGTCATAAGGGCCAAAGAAATCATTGATTTCAGGAAAATCTACGCCACGGTCTTCAAAATCCATGTCTTTGAAGAAACTATGGTCATTGGCTGCAAAATCTCTTGCTGGTGAGTTCAATGGATCAATGTGATAGTTGTTGGCTACGCGATTGACAAAAAGAGGATCATTTGTAGCTAAATCATTTCGATCTGGCACAGTTGGCAGTTCCAGACTGGCTTTTTCGTGAAGAAGACATTTTCGAAAATCCACCAAGGATTGTGAGCCAACAAAAGGCTCGATAAGTGTTCCTGTTGATGCATCACTGACAATTGAATTATGTATTTCAGAAACAGCACCTGCAGTATCGACAATACCGAAAACAGCAACATCGGCTAAATTATCGGCAATGGTTGAATGGTAAACATCAACTTGGGCATTTCCTGCAACTCTAAAGACATTTCTGTCATCGTGTGGGAAAGTGCCAACGCGAATTCCTCCATTATCGCGAATAACACAACCAATAAAGGTGGTTAAGCTGTTACTGCCAACCGTATATAAGACCGTACCAAAATCAGCTCGATTTAATGCAATTTCTGATTGGTTGATATTGGCGATTGCACCTGTATTGTAGAGAAGTCCACCTAAACCAGAATTCTCCCCTGATTTGTTACCAATAAAAAAATTACAATGGTCCTCATTCCAACAAGATTTCTGTGAACGAGTCACATTTAGTTCTGCATTGTTTGCAATAGCCATTCCACCCCCATTGGAAGCAGAAGTATTTTGCGCTAATAGCACCATATTCATATTTATTTGAGTGTTAAATCCCGTTAAAAATATTCCACCACCATTGCCTTGTGCTGTATTGCCAGCAATTGTTACAGGTTTGGTGTTATCTCCTGTACAAATTAATCCACAACCACTTTCATTACCGATTAAGTCAATTGTCGCTTCATCTTCTGCATAGATTCCACCGCCTTGCATGGTAGCTAAATTTCTATTTATTCCAAAATCTAAGCTTATGTCATTATCACCACTGGCGAAGTGGAAATCACAAGTATTGAGAAAAACACCACCACCAGAACCATTGGTGGCACCATTTCCACTAATTCCAGTGTTTGTACTAAATACAAGCTGGGGAGCAATTCCTGTTCCTGTATAATTACAATATAGACCACCACCACTTTCAGTGGCTTGATTGAGTTTAATTACTGTATCGGTGACAAAAAGATTCATTCTATCTGCTCCAATCATCGCAATGCCTCCTCCAAATCGACCAACGTTATTGTGTATTAAATTATCATTTAGGATGATTTCAACATCAGCACCAAAAGCTAATATGCCACCACCTCCGAGTCCATTTGAGGTGCCTCCAGTTATTTCAAGACTATCGAGTTCTACACTATTAATAAAGGTGTTTCCAAATATTCTAATGGTTGATAGCGTATTAGCAGAACCATCGATAATAGACTTTTCATTTGGGGTTTGAATACCAGCTGCAGCATTTGCACAGCTTGTAAAACCTCCAATAATGGTTATACTTTTGTCATTGATAATAATGTTTTCATTGTAGGTTTCAGTATTAACAACATGAATATCTGAAAAATTAGAGTCTATTGCATCCTGAATTTTTGTTGTACCAGTTGTAATGTCACAGCTACTGCCTGCTGAACCAACTGTTATCACCGTTGCTCCTTTACTCTCTTCAATGCTCGCTTGGGAGTTTATTGACATCACTAGAATTATTGCGCTTAAGAATTGTACTCTCATAAAATGTTCCTATTTTCATTGATTAACTCTAAGTACGTAAACCAACTCGATTCACTGCCAATTATTTAAAATTAATTTTCAAAAATATTAAGTCATGCATTTACTCTTAAACTAAATAGTTGTTGGGCTACGCAAGCTTAGCCCAACAACTATTTTTGATAGCAAGACTATGTTAAAGCCTCGCTTCCTTTTTCTATTCCACAAAAGCAGATTTAAACTAATAGATCAAAACCATAAAAGAGCCTAATACTCTATCCCCGCTATTAGGTCTAAAATAGTTACATAAAAGTTGATTGTTAGCATCACCAATCCTGCATTGTACCGCTCTTGCATTAGTTGAATTACCAGAGGTGGCAAACCTAGGAGAGGCTTGGAAAAATCTGTCGTTAATATCTGTTGGAAAATTTATAATACAGCCACCTGGTGAGTTTGACACAGTAATATTTCCAGTATTAACGCCGTTAAATGATTTAGTTATTACTGCAGTTGGAGAGTTGCAAAATACATCAACCATATATTTCATCACTCCACTTTGGTCGATAGATTGTTTTAAACCGCCATTTACCACTGTATTGTTTCCTGCCTTAGAAAGCCTCACATCACCTCCGTAGAAGTTAAGGAACATGGTTCCAGGGTCATTACTCCCATTGATGCGTCTTTGAATGTCATCGCCATCAATAGTCATATGTGAGCCTGCTGTATTGCCAACGCTCAGCCCGCCATTGCTACTGGTGCTTACCTGTGCTGTTCCTGTTAGTTCAGCTGATCCGTTGTAAGAAACAGTTGAACCATTTTCTGTCCAAGGAGTTGCTCCAAATTCCGCTTGCACGGCATAGGGAACGGCATGAATTTTTTGCCTAGGACTCAAAGTGGTTTCACTGCCAGGGTTTCCTGTTTCTCTAACAGTTACCGATAACCATAAAGCATCACCTGTATAAGCGGCATTTCCAAAATCAATGTCTTCTATTGAAAAAATTCCATTAGCAACGGGTCTGTTGCCTTTTATGACATTGCTGCCTATTTGAGTGCCTCCAATCAGGGCATCGTATAGTCCAAACGCAAAGTCAAAATTGCCACTAACAGCAGTTCCAGCATCCAGCAGTTCGCCTTGGTAATTAAAACCACTGCCAATTGCTGCAAATTGTATGGGTTCATTAGATAAGTTTTGAGCTTCTGTATAACCTTCGAATTGACTCGTTACTGTATCGTCCGATGCAGCACAGGAAAGTGATGCCAGTAATAATATGGATAAGTAATTGTTTTTCATGATATTCTCCTGGATTATTCAAATCCGTTTGTAAAAATTATTTCAGTTAATGGTGCATTATTTGTTTTATGCCAAAAACCTCCGTTGAGGCTGTAGTTTCCGCCTGTTTGTGAACTACTTGCATCGACTTGTCCAATACTGGAGTTCATTTCATAATTTCCGCCAGTCATTTTTCCACCACCGCTGTTGATTGTGTATTTCTTTATTTCGTATTGCGCAAAAGATTGGCTTGCTATCAAAGCAAGAATTGTTGCGATTATCTTTTTCTTTTTTCTCAGTGCATTAAACATTTAAGTTATCCTCCTTTTTTGTGTGAAGTACCAGTAAGTACGCAAAGCAACTCGATTCACTGCCAATTATTTAATATTGATTTTAGGCTCTATGTGAAATGTAGTGAGTAAAGTATAATTATCCCATGAATAGTGAAAAATTAATTAATAGGTATAGCACTTGTGTTAAAACCAACCATCTAATTCAGTTCCAGCCATGTGAACCAAAAATAGAATCAAGTTGTTTGGCTAACACAGTTGAGAGTGTAGTATAAAGTGTGTAACTTCAACTACTGGTTCACCCTAAGTGGAAAATATACTCGGACAAGTTCCTAGAACACCTGCCGTATTTATAATGCCCATCAGGTAGCCATTAGGGGCAGGGACTTTAGTCCCGTTGTTTAAAAGACGGACTAAAGTCCGAACCCCGCCAGCTTGAGTGGTAATTTTAGTCCTGTTTTCACCTACAATATTATAAAAATTTAAAAAACAATTTAAAGGGTCTTCCTTTTTATTATTCAATAACCCAAACCCCGATAGTGAAAACACGCTTATATCACAACCCCTAAGCATGCCTAGCAACCTAAGAAAATATCTGATTACCAATGAGGTGGCTACAAATTTTATTAATTCGCTATACGTACTAATTGATTGCACTCTAATTCGCGTTTCAATATCGGGATTTGGGTAATAAGAACAATCCACGTTCATTGCGTGCACACACAAAAAAGCTGAATTTGGAAATTTTAAGCGAGTTTGAATTTAATAAGAACCATTATTATGCATTGGTTTATGAGACGGCAGTGAAATTAGAGAGCTAAGAGTTAACTCTCTAATTAAAGTTTCATTTAGACGATTTGTGGTTCGACTTTAAGTTTGATTTTAAACTTTTGATTGACTGAGCGAATGGCTTCTTTGCTAAGGCTAATGATTTCTTTTCCTGTTGAATCACCATAATTGACAAGCACTAAAGCGTGTTTGTCTGAAAATCCACATTCGTGCATTCTGTGTCCTTTAAAACCACAGGTTTCAAGTAACCATGCAGCACTTATTCTAAAGTGATTGTTCTCAAGAGGGTATGAAACGAGGTCAGGGTATTTTCTTGCCAGTTTTTTGTGGTGTTTTTCATCGATGATGGGATTGTTATAAAAACTACCAACATTGGGAACTTCTTTATAATCTGGCAATTTTCTTTGCCTAATGGTTGTCACGACTTCTGCAATGTCTTGAAAACTGGGTTCTAAGATATTTCTGGCTTGCAGTTCGTCTTTAACACCGTCATAGGCAAGATTTATGTCTGCTTTTGGTGTGAGTTCAAAAGCTAAACGGGTAATTATCCAAGGATTTTCTGTTTCTTTAAAAACACTGGTTCTATACATGAATCGGCATTCATCATTACTTAATCGTTGAAATTTTCCTGTTCTGTAGTTGAATATTTCAACCCAAACAACTGTTTCTTTAATTTCAGTGCCGTATGCACCGATATTTTGCACGGGAGCTGCACCGACTGTACCAGGAATAGCGGCTAAATTTTCGATGCCACCTAAGCCTTTTTTTACTGCCCACATGACGAAATCCGCCCAAATTGAACCGCCCCACACAACTGTTAAGCCATCAACCACACGGGCATGAAAACGATCAGTTAAGTGAATAACTGGTTTTTCAATGTTTTTTGTGAGCACAAGATTACTTCCAGAACCAAGAATAAAAAAGCCTTGCTTACCACAATAGGGAACTATTTTTTCCACATCATGTAAATTTTCGACTAAGATAAACTGATCGCAGTGGCAATCAATAGCCAGTGTGTTGTGTTGTTTTAAGTTAAAGTTTTCTGTTACTTTCATGTATTATTTTCTTCTTGTTTGAACAATTAATTTGTTGTTAATGGCTTTAATCAATTGCGTACCTTGATAAATGAATCCTGTATAAACCTGCACAAGATTTGCTCCAGCACGTATTTTACTCATTGCATCCTCATCTGTCAAAATTCCACCCACGCCAATAATGGGGAAATCATCACCAACAGCTTCGCGAACACTCCTAATAATTTCATTAGACCTTGATAATAAAGGCTTTCCGCTGAGTCCACCTGTTTGGTTTCGGTGATTTTCTTTTTTTAAATTATTTTTCTTAATAGTCGTGTTTGTACAAATTATGCCGTCAATTCCACTGTTTTGGATATTTAATGCCATTTCTTTAGTGGTGACGATGTCTTGATCGGGTGCGATTTTAACGACAATAGGCGTATATTTATTGGTTTTTTTATGCAAATCAATTTGTGCCTTTTTTAACGACTCGAGTAATTGTATGAGGTTTTTACTTTCTTGTAATTGACGCAAATCAATTGTATTGGGAGAAGAGATGTTGACAGTAACGTAATCGGCTAAATGAGCCACTTTCTTAAAACAGAAAATATAGTCTTCTACCGCATTTTCATTCGCAGTGGTTTTGTTTTTACCAATATTGATACCTAAGATGCCATTTGGTTTGAATTTTTCAATTTGCGAAACCAGATAATCCACTCCTTTGTTATTAAAGCCCATGCGATTAATGATGGCTTGGTTCTTTGGTAGGCGAAAGAGTCGAGGTTTTGGGTTTCCTTTTTGCGCTTTGGGAGTGACCGTTCCGACTTCAATAAACCCAAATCCCAACTGGGATAAGCCCCTAAGGGCATCGGCATTTTTGTCAAAGCCTGCAGCGAGACCAACTGGGTTTGCAAATTCAACACCAAAGAGTTTGATTGGGTTTATTATTTGTTTTGTTGAAACTAGGATGGATGTGCGACTTGCAAGCATTTTAATACTTAAATCATGTGCCATTTCGGCAGGGAGATTTTGCAGAAGTTTTCTGCCAATTAATTCTAACATTATGGTGTTGCTTTGGTGTTTTTTAAAATTCGCTTGATTATAGCAGAATTAATTTGCTCTTTGAGATATGCTTTATCGTTAATGCATGAATTATGGTAGAATTCATTTTTTAATTAATATTGAGTTATGTATGGACTATGATTTTGACCTCATCGTTATTGGTGCGGGCTCAGGAGGAGTGCGTTCTGCACGCATTGCCGCAAGCTATGGTAAAAAAGTAGCAATATTTGAAGCAGCAGAAGTGGGTGGTACCTGTGTTATTCGGGGTTGTGTTCCCAAAAAATTGTTGGTTTATGCATCGTCTTTTGTGAAAACATTTAAAGCTGCCTCAGCCTTTGGCTGGGATGTTGGTCACCCCCAATTCAATTGGCAACGTTTAATTGCTAATAAAGACGAGGAAATTAATCGTTTAAATAAGATTTACCTCAGTCTATTAAATAATTCTGGAGTGGAATTGATTCCCTATCGCGCTCGTTTTGTTAATAAAAATACGGTGATTGCAAATGCTAAGGAATACACTGCCGCGAAAGTATTAATTGCAACAGGCAGCACACCATTTTACCCAGATATAAAAGGCATAGAGTATGCAGTAAGCTCTAATGAAGCTCTTTCTTTGCAACAGTTACCCAAGCAAATGACCATCATGGGCGCTGGTTATATTGCTGTAGAATTTGCCTCAATTTTCAATGCGTTAGGGGTGAAAGTTAATTTGATTTATCGTGGAGATAAACTGCTGCGTGGTTTTGATGAAGATGTGCGTAATTTTGCTCAAGAAGCTTTTATTAAAAATGGCATAAATGTTATCTTAAATTCTAATGTTGTTGAAATTAAGAAAGACAATAAACAATTTGAAGTGTTGATGGATTCGGATATTTGTTTAACAAATCAAGAAGTCATTCTTTGTGCAACAGGTCGCATTGCCAATACCGATAATCTTGGTTTGGAAAATTTGCACGTTAATCTGAAGTACAATGGTCAATTGCAAGTCGATAGCGAACAAAACTGCGGTCCTGATTCGGTATTTGCTGTAGGTGATGTCTGTAACAACGACAACCTGACACCAGTGGCAATAAAAGAAGGTCATTTGCTAATGGATAGATGGTACGGTGATGGCAATACTTTTATTGAGTATGATTATTTGCCCAGTACGGTATTTTCACAGCCTGAAATTGGCTCATGTGGTTATACACAAGAGCAAGCGATGGAACATTTTGGCGAAGTTAAGGTATTTACTAGTACTTTTCGAGCAATGAAATATGCCATGACAGATATTCAAGATCAAACATTTATGAAGTTGATTGTTGCCAAAGAGACTGATTTAGTTGTTGGGTGCCATATCGTTGGAGCAGATGCTGGCGAAATTGTGCAAGGTTTTGCTGTGGCAATTAAACAAGGTATAACAAAAGAAAAATTAAACCAATGCATCGGAATTCACCCAACTTCCGCTGAAGAATTAGTAACGATGAAATAAAAGAGACTTTACCTATGAAAAAAATACTATTAATTATCCTTATGGTCTCTTTACAGGTTCAGGCTGTCGAGGGCATGTGGCAACCTCATCAACTATTGAGTTTAGCGAAAGATGTTAAAGCCAAAGGTCTGGAAATTCCAGTTGAGAATATTTCTGATTTAAATAAACACCCGATGACAGCAATGGTTTCATTGGGATTTTGTTCGGCTTCATTTGTCTCTGATACTGGTTTGATTATCACCAATCACCATTGTGCCTATGGTGCCGTTCAATATAACTCCACCCAAGAGAATAATTTAATTGACAATGGATTCTATGCCAAAAAATTATCGGATGAATTACCAGGTGGACCAGGCTTATATGTTTATGTTACTCAAGACATTAAAGACATTAGTCAACAAATGCTTGGGGCATTAGCAGGATTGCACTCTCAAGAACGTTTTGATGAAATGGATAAACAAGAAAAAGCATGGATTAGTTCTTGTGAAACTAAAGACGTTTTTCGTTGCAGTGTTAGGGCTTTTCATGGCGGATTAAAGTTTTATCTTATTAAGCAGTTGCAGATTAAAGATGTTCGATTAGTGTATGCACCAAATGACTCTATTGGAAAATACGGAGGCGATATAGATAACTGGATTTGGCCACGTCATACGGGTGACTTTTCTTTTTTAAGGGCCTATGTATCCCCGACAGGTGAATCTGTGGAATTTTCTAAAGACAACAAGCCTTACCATTCAAAATCATTCTTGCAAATCAATCCTCAAGGTTTAGAGGAGGGTGATTTTGCCATGGTTTTGGGTTATCCAGGTCGCACATCTCGCCATAAATTAGCTCAAGAAGTTGAATCTTCGGTCTTATGGCGTTATCCAAAGGTGGTTAAGGATTATAAAAAATACATTGAGTTGATAGAACAAGAATCATCAATTCGTCCTGAAGTTGGGGTTAAATATGCCAGCAGAATGGCGGGAATTAATAATTACCTCAAGAACTCCCAAGGCATGTTAGATGGGTTTAAAAACTTAAAACCAATGCAGCAAAAAAAACAAGCAGAACAGCAGTTCAAGCAATGGTTAAAGACCCAAAACAAAGAAAAGGCATCTCAAGCTTTATTGCAATTAACTGACTTGTTAGAAAGTAAAAAATCACACCGAGAAAGAGATTATTATATTGGACAATTTCGTCGAGGTACACTTGTTTCAACAGCACATCGTTTATACCGTTTAGCGGTAGAAAAAAAGAAACAAGATAAAGACAGAAATAGCAGCTATCAAAAACGCAATTGGCAAAGAATTGCCAATAGAGTGGCGCGGATTAATCGCAGTTTTGATGCAAAAATGGACAGAATTTTAATGGAATATATCTTTAATGAATACGCTAAATTAGAAAAAAGTGAACGTTTGGCAGAGTTTGATAAAATATTTGATATAAAAGGGGATACAAAGGATACAAAAAGAATCAGTAAAAAACTTAATCGATTGTATGCCCATACCGACTTAATTGATAAAGAAAAAAGAATGCAATGGTTGGAAAAAGGCACAAAAGACTTTAAAGAATCGAATGACAGTTTTATTCAATTAGCTATTGCTATGTATCCAATGAATATGAAGCAAGAAAAACAAGATGAAAGCTACTGGGCATCCCTGCAAGAAGCTCGCATGAACTACATGCAGGCATATCTTGCTTATGCAAAAGAACAAGGCTTGCCTATTTATGCTGATGCCAACAGCACTTTACGCATAACTTACGGAAATGTAATGGGTTATAGCCCTCAAGATGCTATTTTGAAATTACCTTTTACTACCTTAAAAGGAATCATTCAAAAAGACACGGGGGTTAAACCCTTTGATGCACCTAAAAAAGAATTAGATGCCATTAAATCTCGCCGCTACGGTGATTATTTTAATGCCACCCTAAATTCAGTCCCAGTCAATTTCTTAACTGATCTTGATATAACAGGTGGAAATTCTGGTTCTCCTACTTTGGATGCTCAGGCACGTCTGGTGGGTTTGGCATTTGATGGAAATTATGAAAGTATCAATGCTGATTGGATTTTTAATAAAGAACTAACACGAACTATACATGTCGATATTCGCTATATTTTATGGATAATGGATGTGATTGATAACACTCAAAGACTGTTGATTGAGATGGGAGTAAAAAAATGAAGAAGATAAGTTTGATTTTAATTGTGATTTGTATAAATGTTTCTGCGGGAACATGGCAAGAAGAACTAGAGTCATGGAAAACAGACCGAGTAGAACGCCTTAAAAAACCTCATGGTTGGTTGAGTCTGATTGGCATGGAATGGTTGCATGAGGGCAGTAACCGTATTGGCTCGGATGAAAGTAATGATATTGTTTTACCTAATGGTCCGGCTCATGTGGGTGAGTTTACATTAACCGCTGCAAAAATAACATTTACCCCAGAAAAAGGAGTGCAAATCAAAGCCAATGATGAACTCATCGATAAAACAATCAACGTTGCAATGGATTCCTCTGGTAAACCGACTGTTTTTACTTTAGATACTTTTGAATTTTATGCCATTGAGCGCGGAAAACCCGCTCTTCGCATTAAAGATTCGCAGGCAAAGACACGTAAAAACTTTACTCATATTGATTACTTTCCAGCAAATGCAAAATTTAAAATAGATGCTGAATTTGTTGCTTACAATCCTCCCAAAGAAATTGAAATCATTAATGTTTTGGGTTTGCTTAATAAAGAGGAGTCTATTGGGTTTGTTAAGTTTTCAATTGACGGAAAAGAGTTTCAATTCGATGCCTTGGATGCTGGTGATGAAATGTTTATAATCTTTGCTGATAGAACCAGTGGGCGCACAACTTATGGACCTGGTCGGTTCTTAAGTGTTCCAAAACCAAAAGATAACCGCAACAAAGTGGTGGTTGACTTCAATAAAGCCTACAACCCTCCTTGTGCTTTTAATGACTACTCGACCTGTCCATTACCACCGCACCAAAATCGAATTCGTGTCTTTATTGAAGCGGGTGAAAAAACATACAAGCATTAAAAACCATGACTTATGGGCTATGTTAATTTAGCAGACACTAATATACAATCCCACTAAAATATTACAGGTAAAATTATGAAAAAAACTGCATTAATCATTGCACTGGCTCTAACCCTTGGTAGCTGTGCAACCGACTCTTATAAAAAAGAGACAAGCGCTTCTCAAATCCAAGGTGTTAAGCTCACGTCAGGTGTGGATTTACAGTATGTTGATGACACGATTCGTCCACAAGATGATTTTTATCGCTATGTTAATGGCAAGTGGTTAAAAAGTTATGTGATGCCAGCCGATAAGTCGCGCTATGGTTCATTTAATGCCTTGCGCGATAAGAGTGAAAAAGACGTTAAAAATATCATTGATCAATTAGCAGGTCAGACTTTTCCAAAAGACACGGATGAACAAAAAATAAGTGATTTGTATAAAAGTTATATGGATGAGGGACAAATAGAAGCAGCAGGAATGGCTGTTATTGATTCCGATTTAGCTAAAATTGATGCAATAAAAAATTATGACGACTTACTGGCTTATATGTCCTATGCTGATAAATACACGGATTCACCATTTAGTTTGTATGTGTATATTGATTTAAAAGATTCAAATAGTTACATCACCTACGTAGGACAAGCAGGGCTTGGCTTGCCAGATAGAGATTATTACTTTAATGATGACGAAAAATTTAAAAATATTCGCTCGAAATATTTAAATTTAATTGAAAATCAATTTAAAAATGCAAATTTTAAAAATCCAACAAAATCTGCTCAAACCGTTATGCGTATTGAGACAGAAATAGCCAAAGGACATTGGACCAATGTAGAAACAAGAGACAATGAAAAGTCCTATAACCTTAAAACATTTGAAGAATTTAAGGGCTTAATGCCCGATGTTAATCTTGATGCCTGGTTTGCAGGTACGGATTTGCCCAAAATTGATAAAATTGTTGTGAGTCAACCCGATTACATGCAGAAGCTGAATAAGTTGATTAAGAATACTTCGATTGATGATTGGAAAACTTACTACCAATGGAAACTGATAGATCGCGTAGCGGGTTTTTTGCCAAAGAAATTTGATGAGGAAAATTTTAAATTCTATGGAACGGTTTTAAGAGGAACAACACAGCAAAAACCACGCTGGAAACGCGCCATATCAACCGTTAATGGTTCTGTTGGAGAATTGGTTGGAAAAGTCTACGTAAAATCATATTTTCCACCAAATGCTAAAAAACGCATGGATGATATGATAGAAAACCTAAGGGCTGCTTACGGCGATAGCATCAAAGAATTGGATTGGATGAGTGCCGAAACAAAACTTAAAGCACTTGATAAACTCAGTAAGTTTGATCCGAAAATAGGCTACCCCAATAAATGGAAAGATTACAGCAATTTACACATTAGTAAAGACTCGCTATTAAATAATATGCGTGCCGTTGCTAATTGGCGATTGCAACGTAACCGCTCACGTCTAGGCAAACCAATAGATCGCACAGAGTGGGGCATGAATCCTCAAACGGTAAATGCTTATTATAATCCTACCAAAAATGAAATTGTTTTTCCTGCGGGTATTTTACAAGCACCGTTTTTTAATCTCAGTGCCGATGATGCGGTTAATTATGGTGGAATAGGTGCAGTGATTGGGCATGAAATGGGACATGGCTTTGACGATCAAGGTTCAAAATTTGATGGTGAAGGCAACTTAAATAGTTGGTGGACAGATGAAGATCGAGCAAAATTCAATAAAAAAACAGCCATGTTAATTGAGCAATACAATGCTTATGAAGTATTGGATGGTAAGGCTCATGTTAATGGTGAATTAACTTTAGGGGAGAACATAGGCGATTTAAGTGGTTTGACTATTGCTTATAAAGCCTTTAAAAAAGCCCATCCAGGTAATTCTAAAATTGACGGTTTAACGGCTGATGAGCGTTTTTTCTATGGTTGGGCACAAATTTGGCGTGGAAAAATGCGTGATGAAGCCTTGCTGTCACAAGTGGCTACAAATCCCCACTCTCCTGGTGAGTTCAGAGGCAATGGACCATTAAGAAATTTCCCTCCATTTTTAAAATTATTTAATGTTAAAGAAGGCGATAAAATGTTTTTACCTGCTGAAAAACGCGTGAAAATTTGGTAAAAATTTACTAATTTACACTTTAAAAAAGTCAGTTTTCACACTGACTTTTTTTGTGGGTGAAAAACGCTCATGGATACGCTAGCGTATGGAAAAAATTTAAATACGCTAGCGTATGTTCTTTTAAAATCAATAACTTAGTTCAATAAAGTGAGTTTGATAAATTGTATTAAAAATTTGCTTTGAAATTAATTATTTTTATTAATTCAGCGCACTTGACATCATGCATATTACTGCTTAATATCGCGATTTTTAAGTTAAAGTAAAATCACCCTATGTCACAACAAAATAGTTTCAGTAAAGAAGAAATAATTAAATGCTCTCAAGGCAAATTATTTGGTATGGATAATGCCAAGTTGCCAGCAGGTAACATGCTCATGATTGATCGAGTTATTAAGATAAACAATGATGGAGGAGATTACGGAAAGGGCGAAATTATTGCGGAGTTTGATATCCATCCTGATTTGTGGTTTTTTGCTTGTCATTTTGAAGGTGATCCCGTTATGCCTGGATGTTTGGGTTTGGATGCGCTTTGGCAGCTGATAGGATTTCACATGATATGGGCTGGTTTCAAAGGCAAAGGAAGAGCATTGGGAGTCGGTGATGTTAAGTTTCGTGGTCAAGTGTTGCCAACATCAAAAAAAGTTACTTATAATATTCATATCAAACGTATGATAGATTCAAAACTAAAATATGCAATAGCCGATGGTACGGTCAGTGTTGATGGTAAGACTATTTATACAGCGACTAAGCTGCGTGTGGGGCTATTTACTTCAACCGAGGACTTTTAAATGAAAAGAGTCGTTATAACAGGTTATGGAATTGTTTCGTGCTTAGGTAATAATAAACAAGAAGTCTTAAAATCATTGCAACAAGGCAAATCTGGTATCAGTTACCAAGAAGAATACAAACAACAAGGCCTACGCAGTCATGTGGCAGGTAGCATTGATATCAATTTAAAGGATCATATTGGACGTAAAGATTTACGTTTTATGAGTTCGAGTTCAGCCTATGCTTATATTGCTATGAAAGAAGCGATACAACATTCAGGATTAAGTGATGAAGAAGTATCCAATGAGCGTACGGGACTGATTATCGGAGCAGGGGGTTCATCATCCAAATCTATTGTAGAAAGTGTCGATAAGCTGCGAGCACGAGGTATACGTCGTGTTGGACCTTATGTAGTAACCAAATCAATGAGCAGTGGCATATCTGCGTGTTTGGCAACACCCTATAAAATTAAAGGTTTGAACTATTCATTAAGTTCTGCCTGTGCAACCAGTACTCACTGTATTGGTTTGGCAATGGAACAAATTCAGTTTGGTAAGCAAGATGTGATATTTGCAGGTGGCGGAGAAGAAGAACATTGGTCATTAAGCATGATGTTTGATGCTATGGGAGCCTTATCCACTTCCTATAATGACACTCCCGAAACAGCCTCACGTCCGTATGATCAAACGCGTGATGGATTTGTTATTGCAGGTGGAGCAGGGGTGATGGTGGTTGAGTCTCTGGAGCATGCACAAGCACGTGGTGCTAATATAATATGTGAAATTGTTGGCTATGGAGCGACCTCTGATGGCTATAACATGGTTGCACCATCGGGTGAAGGAGCTGTGCGTTGCATGAATATGGCATTAAGCACTGTTGATGATAAAATTGATTACCTCAATGCACACGGTACCAGTACGCCTGTGGGTGATTTGGTCGAGTTAAAAGGCATTAAGGAAGTCTTTAATGAAGAAATGCCCAAAATCACCTCTACAAAATCACTCTCAGGTCATTCACTTGGTGCTGCTGGAGTTCATGAAGCTATTTACAGTACATTAATGATGGAAAACAACTTCATTGCAGCATCAGCCAACTTAACAACGCTAGATGAAAATATTGATAAAGACACGCCAATTGTTGCCGAAAAAATTGAAAATATAGAATTAAAAACAGTCATGTCTAACAGCTTTGGTTTTGGCGGAACAAATGCCACTTTGGTTTTTCAAAAGCTTGATTAAGTAAACCAGATTCCATTGCTTAGTTGGCAATCAATGGAATCTAAAATCATATGAATAATTAAACCAATGCCAATAAAACGTAACTTAGGTATAAAACAGGCCAGTGCATATACTATTATCGGGAATAATTTATGCAAGGGATGAAAGCCAATACTGCAACGCAAAGGATCGTAAATGGGTGTGGCTAATAAATGATCAATATCCACAACCATTGTGAGCATCATCAAAAAATAAGCCTTTTTCCAGTTCTTTTTGAAGAATACAATACTTATGATTAATGGAATCAAAAAATGTAAAAAGATATGCAACATATGATGATTAAATTATACTCTCTTGTTTAATGTTTGGTAAGCTTTTGGAGTTATACCGTATTTTTTCTTAAAACAACTACCAAAATAAGAAACCGAACTAAAACCGCACTCATCACTGACTATTCCCACTTGGTAACCATCTTTGAGTTTCATGGCGGCTTTTTCAAGGCGATAATCTCGCAACATTTCCATTGGGTTTTGATCTATTAAGGCTTTAAGCTTGCGTTGTAGTTGCCTTTCACTTATTGCCATTTTTGAAGCTAAATCGGCTTTTTGGAAATATTCATTGCTGTAATATTTGCCAATAACATCTTTAAATTTATCAATAAATTTTTCATCTTGTTTTGATAAATTGAGAGAATCAAGAGCAGAATTGCTTCGAATGGCTTGATTGGTTTGTTTTTGTAACATTTTTCTAATGATTAATATGTTATCAATTTGAGCATTAAGTTCTTCGGAATTGAAAGGTTTTGTCATATAAGTATCAATGTTTTCACGCCATCCTTTAATGCGGCTTTGAGTTGTATTTAAGGCTGTAAGTAAAATTATTGGAATATGCGATGTGCGTCCATCATGGCGTAAAATTCTTGTGACTTGATAACCATCCATTCCTGGCATCATAACATCACAGATAATTATATCGGGTGATGTTTTTAGTGCAACACCAATACCTTTTTGACCTCTGTGTGCAAATAAGCAGTTGAATTTGTGTTTTAACACGTTGTGAATGTGTTGTTGCATATCCAGGTTGTCTTCAATTATTAAAACAGTAATCTGATTCTTAAGTTTGCTAGTTTGTTTTATAAACTGTGTCGGATTCAGCTCATTTTCTGTGTTTTTTACTAATTGATCCACCATGATTTCTGACATTTCTTCCTGTGCCTGAATTTCAGTTATTGGAAAAGTTACTGAAAAAGTTGAGCCCTGTCCCCATTGGCTCTTTAATTCCACATGACCATCATTGGCCTCAGTAATCTCTTTAACTACGGATAGCCCTATGCCTGTACCTGCTATATTTTTATGCGTATCAAGCCGTGCGAAACGTTTAAATATCTTAGCTCTGTCTTGTTCTTTAATTCCTGAACCTGAATCTGATACATTAATCGTTACTTGCCCATTAACATGAGTTGAATACAAAATAATTTTGCCACCTTCATTGGTGTATTTTAGGGCGTTAGAAAGTAAATTGCTCACCACTACTTCAAGACATTCTGCAGTAGCGTATATATTGACATCTATCTTATTATCTAATTGAAAGTCTATATTTTTATTAAGTGCAAGTGGTCTAAAGGCTTCATAAAGCATTAATAAGGTCGGTTGAACAGCTTGAGATTTGCGAATTACTTCTTTGTCATTTTCGGCTTGAGATAGTTTTAATATTTGCGCAACCATCAAAAGCAACCGTTTGGCATTGCGTTCAATCATACTTAATTCATTAGAATGTTTAATCAACTCCTTATGTTTTGTTAGTTGTTCAGCAGGGCCTAAAATCAATGCCAATGGTGTTTTAAACTCATGGGTAATATTAGCAAAGACTTCATTTTTATGCTCCAATAACGATTCAACCATTTTTTTTTGTTGATTCACTTCTTGAGTGCGTTCTTTTACTTTTTGTTCTAAATATATTGCACGTTTTCGACTCGCAATGGTTTTAAAACGAATAAAGCCCCAAATGGATAGAAGAATAAAAAAAGTGTATAAAGCATAGGCCCAAGGAGAAAACCAAGGAGCAGGATTGACAATGATTTTTAATTCTTTAGGTTCTGTAGACCACACACCATCTTTGTTTGAACCTTTAACTTGAAAAGTATATTCACCTGCACTTAAGTTAGTATAGGTTGCTTGACGGTTTTTTGCATCAGTGTAGACCCAATCTTGTTGAAATCCCTTTAACCGGTAAGCGTATTGGTTTCGCATTGGATCCGCATAATCCAGAGCTGCAAACTCAAAACCAATGATGTAGTCCTTGTGATCTAAATTAAGCTGATCGATATAGTTTATGGGCTTATCAAGTTTGAATTTATTATTTTTTGTTGTATCTATAGGTTCATTAAAGTAATTAAAATCTGTGAGGATAATATTGGGCTTATTTAAATTAAATTTAATATCAGAGGGTTTAAATTTCATTGCTCCTTGTTTTCCTCCTAAATATACCTCGTTATTATCAGCATCATACCAGTATGAATTGTTAATAAAACCACCTTTCATTACTCCGTCTTTTTCTGTGTATAATAGTTTTTCATGTGTCTTTGAGTTGTATTTGAAAAGTCCTTTATTAGTAGCCAGCCATAGCATATTATTTCCAGTATCTACAATGCTATTAAGCTTGATATGAAGAGGGATATTTGATAAATATGGGTTGATTATTTTAACTTTTCCATTTATGTCGATTTTGTATATTAATTGGTCATTTGCTCCAAACCATAAATTATTTTGGTTATCTAAAGTTAGTGCAGTAATAAAATTTATTTTTTGGTCATTGGAGTGTAAATCTATCAATTTTAATATATTGTTTTTTAATTGAGCAATCCCTTTGTTGGTTGAAAAATAATAGTTGCCTTTGTTATCGTTGGCATAATTATAAATACTCAGGTTGTTATTTTTACTGTTTTTTATTTCTACTGGGTTTAGTTTTTCATTTTTAGTGTTGTAGGTGAATAGTCCTTTTTTATAACTTCCTAAAAGCAACTGATTATTTTTGTATTCAGTAGAAAAATAGAAGCTAATATTTTTAAATTGTTCACCTTTTCTTGTTATTATGTTTGTTTTAGGGTCAATTACGTCTAATCCTCCCTCGGCATTTGTAATCCAAATATTTGAGTTTATTGATTGATGAATTGATAACAACTCATTTGAAGACAATGAATTGTTGTTGTTTTCTTCACTGTTAAATAACGTACATCTATTTTTTGTAATTTTAACTAACCCATTTTGAGTTGCTAACCATACCGCTTTTGATTTTGATATTAATATGCTATTTATAGAATAGTATTTTTCACAAGATGTGTTTGCTTTAATAAATGGAAATTGTTTAAAATTGAAATTATTTAAACTAATGCTCCCAACACCAGAATGAAAAGTTCCAACCCATAAAACATTAGATTGATCAACAAATAATGAAAATATTGAATTGTCAGTAAGTCCAAAATGAGAATTCGGGTTATGAGAATAGTGTTTTATTTTTTCAGTTGAGTAATCGTAACGAAATAAGCCATCGTAAATAGTGCCTAACCACAGGTAATTATCGCTAGAAAAAATTGAATAAATACTATTTTTTAAGGAGGTTTTTTTCTTAAAACAATTGCATTCATTGTTATAAGAATAAAGTCCATCTTCTCTTCCTAGCCATATTGAGTTTGACCCATCTTTATAAAGTTGATAGTTCTTTGCAATTTTATTAGAGTTTACATTTATTTTTTCTACCTTATTTGATGAAAGATTAATTTTAAGAATGTTTTGTTCTGTGACAGCTAAGATTGAATGCGTATCAAAATCTATAAAGTGATAAGGTTTATCATTTGCCAAAGCGAATATATTTATGGGATGTTTATTTTTGATTTTATAGATGCCTTTATTTGATCCGACCCATAGAGTGTTGTTTTTAGCGTAAATAGCAGTAATGGTATGGCTATTGTCTAATAAATTAAGTTTTTTGACAGTTCCTTTATTAAATTGATAAACACCATTGGTTTTTGAAGCAATATATACAGAACCATTTTGGTCAAGTGCTAAATCCCAAATATCTCCTAATGAATTATTATTGCTATCGTAAATATTATGTATTTTATAACCATCGTAATGAACAAGTCCTGATGCTGTTGCAAACCACATGCGTTTTTCTTTATCTTGGATGATTTTTCTAATAACAGTGCTGGGCAATCCATCTTTAAGTGAAATTGTTGAAAGATTAAATGGAAAAGCAATACTTTGAATACAGTAAAGGAAAATACTGAATAAAATTATTGCTTTGAAAAATGCCAGGATGCCATTCTTTTTAAAAGTATGTTGAGAAAAACTAATGTTCAATTCTATAATTAGAAAATTTATTAATTAGGTATTTTAATATAAAAAATGAAATACCTCAAAGAAATTAACTTCATTGAGGCATTTCAATCGCATCAGTTTAATACTAAGTAGAAAGCAAGACGATAATTGTGTTTTTATAAATCTGGATCATTATATTGAACAGTTCTATCTAATGAACAATGACGTGGGTTGTTGTAAACATTATTCAGAATGCAAGGGGTTACAGAGTTGATATGGTTACTTCCTTTTTGAACGCCTGGGTGTGAAACTGCACAAGAGCCAACAGGGGTTTGAATGGTTGATTCATAAGATGGGCAAGATTTATCCCCAAGAAGATGTGCATATTCTACTCCATTGTGGTAACAGCTTGTTTCATAAAATCCCCTTGCATTAGTTGTTTGAACAAGTGTGATAGTTATTAAAAGAATTAGTATTCTCATCTTTTTTTCCTCATAGGTTAAGTTGAATAAATATTATATTGTTTTATAAAGCTAAGATTCAAGGTGGCGTCCTGAATTTAATGTTTATTGTCTTTTTATTATTAGTTGTTAATGTATATTTGATAAATTAAGTCTTAATTTCAATCACTCTAAAATGTATTTGCAGTTTATTATAGGGTTAAATCAATTGACTATTTTGACGAAGTGTTAGGTTTAAAGCGTAACTACATCAAATAAAATTGAAAAAGCATGAACAACTATGCAATTTAATTTTAACTAGTAGTGACACAAAATAATACTTGCTGAGAAAACTTCTAAGTTAGTGCCTCCTTAATATTCGATTGATTTGACGTATGTAAAAATTTAATTTACATTTATATCAATTTTAAAAAGAGAAAAATTATGAAAAAATTATTTATTATGGCTTTGTTAGTAGGTTTCATTTCTTCTGTAAATTCACAAACAATATCAAATCCTTTTGAGTTGCAGAAGGCAAAAATTAGTGCAAACACAATTGTAGCAGGAGCTGTTCAGAATTATCGTTTTGGAAATGCTTGTGTTCAAAGGTGTCAAGACAGCTATAATGTTTGTATGAGTAATGCGACAACACCTATACAAGAAGTGGGTTGTAGTGTGAGATCTGAAGTATGTTTTTATAACTGTGGATTTGATGGGTTACCTCCTTTTGCAAGATAAATTATAGTAAATTCACATGCAATAATTATTCTTTATAGATAGTGTTATTGCATGTGAATATAGATTAATATTTCAATGCCATATATTATTCCTTAACAATCTGCTCAAGCTTGTAACTGGCATAATTATCTTGTTTTAATTTTTCTACTAACCACGGTAAGACTTGTTGCATTTGTTGGGCTAATTTCCATGGGGGATTGATGATTATCACGCCTGTTCCTGTCATTCCGTGTTCGTCAGAATCTTCTTTAATATTTAATTCGACTCGCAAAATGTTCTTAATCCCTGAATTTTTAAACTGATTGCAAAACCGTTCGGTATTGTGGCGCGAAACAACAGGATACCAGATAGCATAAATGCCAGTGGCAAAAAGCTTGTGTGCTTGCTTAATATTTTTAATCACATCATTGTATTCATTTTTTAACTCATATGGCGGGTCGATAAGAATCAACCCACGGCGTTGAATGGGAGGGAGTATGGCATTGAGGTGTTTATAGCCATCTTTTTGCACTACATTAATGCTGCGCAGGTGATTAAATTCCTGTTCTAAAATGGCATGATCGGTTGGGTGTAGTTCACTGAGTTCTAAACGGTTGTGTTTTGACATGAGTTTATGAGCAACCAAGGGTGAGCCAGGATATATTTTTAATTGCCCATCAGCGTTCAAGTCTTTTATTATATCAAGGTAGGTCATTAACTCTTTTGGTGGGTTTTGAGCTTGCCAAATCTTTTCGATACCTTCTTTGTATTCGGCATTTTTGCTGGAATATTTGCTAAATAAACTGTATTTCCCAGCCCCTGCATGGGTGTCAATATACACAAAGGCTTTGGGTTTTTGCTTAAGTGCTTCAATAATAAGTGTCTGAGCGGTGTGTTTGAGAACATCGGCAAAATTGCCTGCATGAAAACTGTGGCGATAACTGAGCATGGCTAGCCTGAATAATTAAAGGCTTATTTTATAATGAAAGTGGCTTAGAGTAATAGGGACAATCACTCCAATGACTAAAAAGTACAAACATTTGCAACATATGTGTTAACAGTGATATTTATGTTTACTTTAAAATGGGTGTTAAATTAAAAAAAGTTCTTCTGGAGAATAACCTTGAAAAAATATTACCCACTATTAGTGTTTCTTATTCTGCTAAATCATATGGCGTATGGTGCAAATAGAAATTACAATGTCTTTATCGATAAAGACAATAGAACTTCAACGGGTTGTACGGTATTACAGCCTGATTTTAGCACTCAATTCGATGGAATAGATGGTTACATATCTATTGAAACCAGTGGAAGTGCCGTAGCAATCACAAATTCTTTATACCACAAATGCATTGGCGGCTCTTTTGATGCTGGCAGTGCCATTGTTAACTCGGCTCTTGGATTAAATACCAGCATTACTGGTGATGATATTTTTGAGATGCAAATTAGCACGGCTGACTTGGATATTCGTTCGTCAACGGTTGTTAGGCTTTATTTTTCTACTGACTCAAATACCTCTTCGGATATTGTAGTCACTATAAACTCAGGTAATGCCATTCTTTTTGGGGTGGCATTTCCAATTCCATTTTTATCTTTGACTTCGTTACTTTTGTTATCGTTGTTAACATTTTTCATTGCTAAAAGAGCTTTTAAAAAGAATAAAATTTTATTGTCTGCTGTTTTACTTGTTCCGACTCTGGTTTGGGCGGTTTTTGCCTTTGTTATTGATGGACAAGTCAATGATTGGTCAAGTTTTACTGCCATTGATGATCCAATTGGTGATAACTCAGCTGCTGGTAATTTTTCAGATATTACTCATGTTTATGCTAATCTCGAACAAGATTTGTTTACCACGCGAATGGATGTGGTTGATGTGGAAAATCAAGCACCAACAGCTAATGATGTAACAACTAATGTGTTTGAAGACAATGCGTTAGTTGTAACAATGAGTGGGGCAGATACTGATGGCGATGCATTAGTGTTTCTAATTGATACCCCTCCTGTAAATGGTTCACTTTCTGTTGTGAATTCCATAAATGCTACGTCAGCTTCTGTTGTTTATACACCAAATGTGGATTTTAATGGCACTGACAGTTTTACTTATTTTGCCAATGATGGTCAGGTTAATTCTATTGCTGCATCGATAACTATTGCGATTAATCCAGTTAATGATATGCCAAGCTTTAACACAGGTGGTACTGTTACTGTTATTGAAGAATCAGGAGCTTATTCTGCAGCATGGGCTAGCAATATCTCACCAGGACCAGCAGATGAGAGTGCTCAAACCACAAGCTTCACTATTGTTAGCGTAACTAACTCTAGCTTGTTCTCCTCACAGCCAACGCTTGATTCAACTGGTAATTTAATGTTTACCCCTGCTGTAGATGAGTTTGGAACAGCGGCTGTTACAGTTAGTATATCTGATAATGGTGGAACAGCAAATGGTGGTATTGATACTTCGGTTAATCAAACTTTTGATATTATTATTACCAACGTCAATGACGCTCCTTCTTTTACAGCCGGAGCAAACCAAAGTGTCGTTGAGGATGCAGGAGCGCAAACTGTCGTTGGATGGGCTTCTGCTCTTTCTGCAGGGCCTGCCAATGAGTCTGCACAAGTGTTGAGTTTTAATGTAACAAATGATAATAACAGTTTATTCAGTGTTCAACCTGCAATAAATTCAGCAGGTAACTTAACTTATACATCTGCACTAAATGCAAATGGTTTTGCTACTATTATGGTTAACATTATGGACGATGGCGGAACTGCCAATGGTGGAATTGACACCTCGGCTAATCAAACTTTTACAATTGCGGTGATGGCAGTTAATGATGCACCTAGCTTTACAGTAGGAGGTAATGTTACTGTTTTAGAAGATTTCATGGCTTATACTGCACCCTGGGCAAGTGCTTTATCAGCAGGTCCTGCAGATGAGTCGGGTCAATCACTGTCTTTTACTGCCACTAACAGTAATAACTCTTTATTCTCAGTGCAACCTAGTATAAGTAATACTGGGCAATTACAGTTCACACCTGCTGTTGAAATGAATGGGATTGCTACTGTTTCTGTCACACTTATGGATAATGGAGGTGTCGCAAATGGTGGAAATGATACATCTGTAACGCAGATGTTTACAATAAGTATTACTGCCGTCAATGATGCACCACAATTTACCAAAGGAGCAGATCAAAGTGTGATACAAAACTCTGGAGCTCAATTGGTTAGTGCTTGGGTTGTTGCCTCCTCAGTAGGACCTGCAAATGAAGCCGCACAAACCTTAAGTTATAACCTGAGCAATAACAATAACTCCTTATTCAGTGTTCAACCAAGTGTTAATGCCGCAGGGGATTTAAGCTATACTTCCGCAACCAATCAAAACGGTGTAGCAACGGTTACTATTAATGTTATGGATGATGGTGGAACGGCTAATGGCGGCAATGATACATCGCCTGACCAAACCTTCACCATTACCATAACAAACCCACCTCCAGCAAAGGCAAATCCTTCCTTTGAGGTAACAACAAATATTCAAATCAATGTACCCAGTGGCAGTGGTTTGCTCAATGGCGCTACGGGAGGAACGGGCACTTTAACAGTAGGCAATGCCATGAACCCCCCACCAACAACAACAGCAAATGGCGGAAACTTGTCAATTACCGCTGCTACAGGTTTATTTACCTACAATCCACCTGCTGGTCAAGACACAGGGACAGATTCATTTATTTATAAAATTTGTGACTCGGTTGGTGTATGTTCTGCTGATATCACCACAACCTTTAATCTTACAGGTAATACCATTTGGTTTATCGATAAAGCCGCTGCTGCAGGAGGCAACGGTCGCTTGACAACTCCTTATAATAGTATCGCTGGTTTTAATGCAATTCAGGATCTTGGTGGAGCCAATAAAGCTGCGATTGCAATCGTTGCCTCGGCAGGAGATTATATTTATTTAAAAGCTGGTAATTATTCGGATGGAATATTGTTGCTAGCTAATCAAATGGTATTGGGTGATGGTACGAGTGGAAGCTTTGATGCGATTACAGGCATCACTGCAAGTGCTCATAGTGTAGCTAGACCTACTTTAGGAGGAAGCAAACCTGTCATTTCCTCAGCAGGAACTGGAATAATAGTTGCCAGTTCAAATATTATACGGGGTGTTGAGGTTGGTAACACAACAAATTATGCCTTGCAAGGAACAGCAGTTACAGGCACTTTAACAGTGATTGATGTTGATGTGTCAGGTACTGGAGGGCTGATTAACTTAAATGGTGCTGGAACGGGAATCTTAAATGTAACTTTTGGAAAATTAGATTCAGCGGCGAGCACTTCAAACCCTGTTTTACAAGTTCAAGGGTTTGCAAGTGGTAATTTTACCGTAAATACGGCTGGTACAACTATTGTGTCAACAACTCAAGCGACAAATTTTTTCAACAACCCAAGCGTTGGTTTTGCCTTTAATGGAACCGCTGGTTTGTCCATCAATAGTGGTGCTAATGATGCATTGGTTGCTAATAACGGAGGTAATTTCAGTTCAAGTGGAAATGGCATTGTAGTAACGACAACAGCAACCGCTATAAACTTAGCTAATGGAACGGCTATAGCGGCATCAAATTTATCCTTTAAAAGCATTTCATCAAACGGCAGTGCAAATGGTATTATTCTAGATTCCCTTGCTGGAACAGGAATATTCACCATCACAGGTACTGGCAGTACCAATGGCAGTGGCGGAACAATTCAAAATAACAGCATCAATGGTGTTTTGGTAAAAAATAGCAACAATATAAATCTTAATAATATCAATTTCACAAATAGCACAAATGAATCAGTGGGTTGTTTAGCAGATGTAACTGGAATTACAGGAACGTGTCATGCAGCTATCGAACTTGATACGGTAAGCAATGTTAGTTTAACCAATGTCACTGTTGATGGAAATGGTGATGCCTCTGATGAATTGGGGATATTAGCTCAAAACGTAACAAATTTTGATATGAATAATGTCACCGTACAAAATGTAACTGATGCAGTTGATGAGCATGGGATATATCTGGTTAATTTATTAGGCAGTGCCGCTTCATCAAGCCATTGGCAGAATATTACGGTCAACAATATCACAGGTGATACGGCTATATTATTGGTTCAAACAGCTGGAATGGGAGAATTATTAATCGATGGCTCAACAACACTTTCAAATGCCTTAGAAAGTGGTTTTGAAGCACGAACTACAGGAGCAACTGCTGGTTTAATCCTTACAATTGATGGTGCTACCATAGAAAACACCGATACAGGAGCTTCCTTTTTTGCCGAAAGTGGCACAATTGATGCTACCATTCGAAATAGTACACTAACAGCAGGGGCAGGTATTGCTTCGATAAATCGAGTTGGTTCTGGGACAAATGGTGTTATGTTTGTTGGCATTACTGGTCAATCAACTAATGCAAACTCTTCGGTTGATCTAACAGTGAATAACAACACCAATACCCAAGAGGATGGTGGTGCAGGAGGAACTGGGCGCTCAGTCAATGCCTTAGGAGGGGCTTCTAATGTAAATGGATTATTTAACAACAATATAATTTCCTCCAATGATGAGTTTGTCGATGGAATATTCACTAATTTTACTGGTCTGGGAACAGTTGCTGAAAATGTCATTACAATCACGAATAATAACTTTAATATGTCAGGTTCTGGAACTAATCAAACCATCGCTGGTATTGAGATTAATGCATCTGACAGCGTTGGTGGTTTAACAGCAACAGTGAAATCTAATACGATAATATACGCAGGGGCTAATGGCTTTTCAGCAGGAATGGTATTTGTTACAGGTGATACTTCAGGTGGCGACAACAATACCTTATGCACTGATGTCTTGGCAAATGATGTGGATAATATTAATACTGGTTCATTTGGTCACTATGGTTTTGTGCAGTTTTCATCAGCGACTAAAAACATCCAAGGTTTGCCTGTAGGCGTAGTAACTGATGGTCAAGTTGATGCATTTATTATATCTAATGATATTGACATCAATGATATTACCACTGGTGCCGATGTTGATGCCAATGTCGGTACAATTAACGGTGTGGTCAGTTGTTTATAAAAGCTTTAATTGAATAGCTTAAATTCAATACCCATTAGAAAAGAGGAAAATAAGATGCTTAGAAAGAATTACACAACTCCTATAACAAAAAAGGAGACATATTATGTCTGAACCGTTTTTAGCCGAAATTAGAATGGTTGGGTTTAACTTTCCACCAAGGGGTTGGGCATTTTGCGATGGTCAAATATTACCCATCAATCAAAACCAATCATTGTATTCATTATTGGGGTCAACTTATGGAGGTGATGGCAGAACTTCTTTTGCATTGCCAGATATTAGGGGGAGAGTGCCAATACACACAGGACAATCTGGTGGGGGAGTTAGCTATATTCAAGGACAGAAAGTAGGCGAAGAAACGGTTACATTAACTACCACAGAAATTGCCAGCCACAATCACAAGGTTAATAGCACAAGCTCAGTTGCTGACCAAGCTGCACCAAGTTCAATTGTATTGCCCGCTGCAAATACAGGCAAACCGTATCGCTCAAATGGCAGTGGTCATATGGCAGTTACTTCGATTGCTAATGCTGGTGGTGGGCAAACTCATAACAATATCCAACCTTCATTAGCGTTAAATTTTTGTATCGCTTTGCAAGGTTTGTTTCCATCACGTAACTAATAGGAGAAATATTATGTCAGAACCATTTGTCGGAGAAATTCGTATGTTTGCAGGTAATTTTGCTCCCAGGAGTTGGGCGTTTTGTGATGGTCAGTTACTGGCTGTATCACAAAATGATGCATTATTTAGTTTATTGGGTACAATTTATGGAGGAGATGGACGCACCACTTTTGGCTTGCCTGATATGCGGGGTAGATTAGCAATGCATGCTGGAACAGGTCCAGGCTTAAGCCAAAGAAGGTTAGGGTCAAAATTGGGGACTGAAAACGAAACCCTAAATGTTAACCAATTGCCTAGTCATAGCCACAATATAGAAGCAAATAATGCCCAAGGCTCATCTTCTGTGCCAAGAGGAAGTTTTGCTAAAGATGCCACTTCATCCAACTTATACTCGACTTCTTTAGCTGGTGCGACAACAAGCTTAAGTCCTAATATGGTTGAAAATACTGGCGGTTCACGCAATCATAACAACCTCATGCCATTTTTATGTATTAATTTTATTATTGCATTATTTGGTATATACCCATCGCGTAATTAATCATAAGGAGAAAGATAATGTCAGAACCTTTTATAGCAGAAATAAGAATTTTTGCCGGAAATTTCGCCCCACGCAGTTGGGCCTTTTGTAACGGTCAACTCTTACCAATAGCCCAAAATACCGCATTGTTTTCACTTATTGGTACAACTTATGGGGGAGATGGCAGAACAACAACTGCTTTGCCAAACCTTCAAGGTAAAGCCCCAATGCATCCAGGGCGAGGTCCTGGTTTAACTGCGCGTCGATTAGGACAGCGAGGTGGTACTGAAACGGTTGCCTTAACTGAGGCGCAAATACCATCCCACCGTCATTCAGTCGTTGCTGATGCTCAAGCAGGAGGGTTTGGAGGTGGAGGAGCAAACACAGCAGAACCAGTCGATAACAATTTAGCCAACACTTCAGCCAGCGGACAATTTTATGCAGATGGAGGCACAAACTTAACTGCTATGAATCCATTAACTGATACAGGAGGCAATCAAGCCCATAACAATAGACAACCGTTAATTGTATTAAATTATATTATAGCCTTACAAGGTTTATACCCATCAAGGAGTTAAGAAATGAAAAGAAGAAAATTTACACAAGCTATTATGGCTGTTGTCGGTTTCTCAAGCTTGCCAATGTGCATAAGTATTGCTGCAAAAACACCTTTACCTGATCTACAAGTATGCAAAAGTGTAACCACTAGTGATGGTTTGGTTTTATCAATAAATCAGCACGTTAATCCGACTAACAATAGGGATAATAAACAATTTATATTAACCTATGATGTTGAGAATAATAAAAGTCCATTAGTTGAAAAAATCTACCATGTAAAAGCTGCAGGAGGTAAATCGTACCAAGTGTACATGACTCCAGTTGCTGATAATCAATTGCAAGCTGTTTTTAACTGGAGATTAAATGCTTGATAGCCAAACAGCCGTATTAGCTTATAGCAATGGCAATGAAATATCAGGAATTTCATTTAAAGCTATGTCTCAATCAGACATGGCTTTTGTTTGCGAACTTTATCGCACAACACGTTGGGATGAAGTCATGCAAGCTCCATGGGACGAAAAGCAAAAGCGAATTTTTTTGCAACAACAGTTCGAAGCCCAACATAAGCACTACCAAAGTCATTATCCCCATTCAGAATTTTTAATAATACAGCAAGATAAACGAGCAATTGGACGTATTTATCTCGATAGAGATGATGCATCTATTTGTTTAATTGATATTGCCTTATTGCCCGAATATAGAAACCAAGGTTTAGGAACAAAACTATTAAAGGGATTATTAAGCGAAGCGCAACATACCCAAAAGAAAGTAGTCATTCATGTTGAAAAATTTAACCCAGCTTATCAATGGTATTTAAATCATGGATTTGTGCAAGTAGAAGATAAAGGAGTGCATCAATACATGGAGTGGCATCCAAAGAATCATAGGCTGAATAATTCATAGACTAAAGCTAAATCAATACCGATTAGCTCTTTTAAGAAATGGACTAGGTAAAAACAGCCTCATAGCGAACGCCATTTTCATCCGCGCCAATAGGCACAAGAAACAAATTAAACTCTCCAAGTTCTTTATTGTGTACAGGATAGGTGTTTTGCTCATAAACCGTATCCCCTGGTATTTCAAAAATCAGTGAAAATGGTTCTCTTTGCTCTGTTTTAAGCCCCTGAACATTAATGGATTTTATTTCAATTAATGCGCCAATAACCGAAGTTTGAGAGTTGAACTGGATAATGAATTCTGTATGGTGGGTATTTTCGAATGTGCTTTTTATTAGTTGTATAGTTTCACAACGTTATTGTTAAATAATTGCCACACTCATTGTGGAGCGTAGCGGAACAATGAGTGTGGCAGGCTTTTAAAAACTCGCCTTGTTAGATAAAATTCAATCAACTAACAG
>Ga0256840_1000185_pt1 | contig 59462 bp, 65 predicted proteins | sample 355202metaG_FD_185969 | JGI IMG/M metagenome (GOLD analysis project Ga0256840, IMG submission 185969) | Hydrothermal vent microbial communities from Mid Atlantic Ridge, Atlantic Ocean - 355-202 | ecosystem: Environmental > Aquatic > Marine > Hydrothermal vents | place: Atlantic Ocean: Mid...
TATCCTGTTCCGCCTATTCATTCTAACAAGTTATTCTACGAATCCGGATAATAACACCCTACCCAGTGAATTTTATCGATTTCAACTCTAAAAAGTGGTTATTTCTAACCCGATAACATGATATTTTGGTAGTTATCCAGAAAACCGGATAATTCTACTGGCACAAAAAAACGCCGTCCTCCAGAAATCTATTCGGAATTGACGGCGTTAAATTTATCGGTCTTTTCTGTTTTTCAGCATGTCTCCACCCTCCAGCATAAAATCAATATCTCAGTAATAGCGGTGGTACCGATCTTTGTCAAATTTTTCTATTATTTTTCATAATTTGGCTCTTCAGTGCTATTTATCCGCGAGCTGACTCTCAGACGTTTTTTGGCAAAAAACGCCGCAACGAACGAATTCTCTTCCAGAGAACTGCCTTGGGGACATTGACTTCCATTGCCAGCATACACCGTTCTAACCAATCAGCTCTCTGTTGAAATTTTTCTATCGCCTTGGCAATATCTTTTATAATTGCCTCGCCATACGCCATCTCCGCCTTGGTGGCCGCGGCACGAAACAAATCGGTAGAAAGTTGCAGCATTGCCAGGTCGATCAGATCACGACTAAACACACTGTCATCGGCCCAGCGATCAGAATTTGCTAATAATTTACTGGTTGCCATATCAAGTAGCGACAAGGTTGAAATACCACAAATTTGATCACTGCCACTGGGGTTTTGCAGCTTAATCCGCCCTTCAAGAACAATTTTAAACTTCACTTGCATACCGGCAACCAGCAACATGGTTCTGATTCCATACTGATCGGCACGGACGTCTCTAATTTGCGATATTGAGCCGATATCAGGTTGAAAAAGTGCCAGAATCCCCAATGAATTGGTCGTTAATAGTCGCAGTTGTCGATAGCTTTTGATATCTGAAACGAGAAAATCAATATCTAGCGATTCTCGATATTCACCGAAACGGAGCGCAATAGCAGTGCCACCACCAAACAAACAGTTGTGCTCCCGCAACAGTTCCCCATTCAATGTCAACAGTACCTGAGCGATTCGCTGATGATTGGGGCGTTTAAACATCACCAAAATCTCCACCAAAAACCTGCTGTAATGCCGTAAGCAAATTATGCTCGTGCGGTTCCATTGTTTCTAAATCAAGATGTCGCCAGTTACGTTCATAAATACTCAACGCTTCTCGTGGGGACAATACATCCACACCGTGCATTTGCCAGGCGAGTTGTTTAAGTTGAGGATTGTCGGCTAATGAGATTTTGACCGGGATTGATTCAATACTGTTTGAATTAGCAGCAGAATCTTGAGCTGGAACAGAGGACTGGATAATTTTCAAATCAAGCCCCAGGACGGATAATGCACTTAGAGTGGCACCGAAAGTTACCGAGGTTGCACCCTTTTCGATACGATACCAAGTCACCCGAGACATACCTGCCGCTTCAGCAGCAATAGTTGCACTGACACCCAGTCTTTTGCGGTGAGCACGAATCTGCTTACCAAACTCAGTAGCACGATTTTCAATCAGGCTAGAAATGTTAGATAATTTTGCAGGCACAGATAATCCTCCACAAATATGATTCTCATTGTAGACTATAATGGCTAAAAGTCAATAATAAGAAACACTTTAAGCGGGAAGGATTAAACTAAATAGAGATTCACAGCTGTTTAACTTTCCCTTTGATGAGCCTTTTCGAGCAAACCCTGGGATTCTGGGGACATAATAGGAATGGCACTAGTTTAAGCAGTTTTGCAGTGAACTTGACTGTCCCCAGCTCCATCGGGGGCTGTCCCAAGAGTTTACGAGCCACGAAACTGTGGTGGTTTGCGCCGCAAAAGCCTGGGACAGCCCTCATGCGGGGACAGACCCGGTTTTGCTAATTTACTTGTGATTCACCAATTCGTGTGACGCAGCCGGAATGGAACAGCTGATTTGAGATGAGAGGGGCAAATGTTTGAGGCGTTAGCCGAGTTTTTGCCACTCCTCAAAACAGTTGTGGAATGGAGGGAACCCGCCAACAGCGGGCAAGGAGGTCGGGCGTATTTCTTTGCTTCGTTTCTTTGGACGCACAAAGAAATGAAGGCGCCGAGCAGGGGCGCAACCCTGTGACCTTTTGGTTTGTTGAACCATATTTCATGTGATTACACCCTTATTGCTTCGCCAACTCCTGCAATAACGGAATAACTTTGCGTAGAGCTGTCCCTCTATGACTGATACGATTTTTGATTTCGAGAGGTAACTCAGCCATGGTTTTACCATATTCGGGAACGATGAAAAGGGGATCGTAACCAAAACCACCATCACCGCGGAGACCATGCATAATCAATCCTGAGACTTGACCATCATAGGTCTCACAGCGCCCATCGGGCCAGGCGAGGGCCATAACACAATGAAAAGCAGCCTGCCGCTTTTCATCAGCAACACCCTCCATAACTGTCAACAACTTGTCATTGTTGGCAATATCATCACCCTGCTCACCAGCATAGCGTGCCGAATAGACTCCCGGATCGCCATTTAAAGCATCGACCACCAGACCACTATCATCGGCCAGAGTCAGACAACCACTGAACTCTGCCATCTCTTGAGCTTTTTTACGCGCATTGGCCGCAAAAGTGGCGCCATCCTCAACCACTTCGGGAGGATCAACCAATTGATCGAGTCCAACAATCTCAATGGGAGAACCTTCGAGCAAGCTTTGAATCTCTTTCAACTTACCTTGATTTCCAGTAGCGACCAGTAATTTCATGTCTCTAAACCCAACGACTGCTGTTGCAGACTGGTCAATTGTGCACAACCGTGCAAAGCCAGATCACGTAGTGCGTCCAGCTCGATGAGAGAAAAAGGTTCTTCTTCTGCGGTTCCCTGAACTTCGACAAATTTTCCAGAACCGGTGATAACAAAATTCATATCAACATCCGCTTTGGAATCTTCTTCATAGTTCAAATCAAGGAGAGGTTTTGCAGCAACAATACCAACACTGATTGCTGAAACGCTATCTTTGAGGGGCATTTGTTTCAAGACACCCCGACGAACCAACCCGTTCAGGGCATCATGGAGAGCAATATAAGCTCCGGTAATGGATGCCGTTCGGGTGCCACCATCAGCCTGGAGGACATCACAGTCAATCTGCACCGTTATTTCCCCCATAGCTTTTAAATCGGTTACTGCCCGTAGCGAACGTCCAATCAGACGCTGAATTTCCTGAGTCCTTCCCGATATTTTCCCCTTTGTCGCTTCACGCATGGAACGAGTATGGGTTGCACGAGGCAACATGCTATATTCCGCCGTCACCCAGCCACGCCCTTGACCACGCATAAACGGGGGAACACGTTCCTCAACCGAAGCATTACAAAGAACTTTAGTTTCTCCACAACAAACCAGCACCGAACCTTCGGCGTATTTAGTAAATTGGCGTTGAAAGCTGATCGGTCTCAATTGATTTTCCAACCGGCCGTCAAAACGCTGAATTTCAGCTGACCCCATTTATTTCTCCTTGGACTGTTTAGCGTAACGGCGAATGCCGGTATAAAGCGCCTGAACTATTTTGTTTTGATAGTCTGAACTTTGTAGCTGCTGCAATTCTTCTGGATTGCTCAAGAAACCAAGTTCAACCTGTACTGTTGGTAGATTTCCACGACCAAGAGTCAACCGGGATGATGGATAAATTCCACGAACGTTGATAGCACTTTCTCTGAGTGCCAAAGCCAGGTTATTGGCGAGAAGCAGACTGCCACTTTTGACCGGCTTGACAACATTCTCCCCGGAAACATTCTTGGTCATTTCTTCTGCCCGGATAAAAAGAGTGACTCCTCTTAGTTCAGCAGAAAATGCCGCCTGAGCATGCAATAAAATCCAGACATCAATATCCTCCTTTGATGCCGATTGCAAACGTTGCTCCATTGTCAGTTCATAATCACCGTCCCGACTTAAGTAAATCGGAATTCCCAGTTTCATTTTTAACTGTTTTGCCAGTTTTTCCGCAACTTCCAGATTGAGTTGTTTTTCTTTATACCCGGATGGGGCAATAACTCCCGTATCCAGGCCACCATGTCCTGGATCAATAGCAACAGCACGAATCAAAGACCCATTTTTAGTGGTTTTTTTATTCAGCAGAAAAGAAAACAACTTTTCCAGATTGTTCGACTGTTTAGCAGGAGCGCTGTTGGTAGCAGGATCAAGGTTACGAAAATAAATCGATTGCCCAGTTAATTGTGCCAACTGATTGAGAATAAAACTGTCGGTCACCCGGAGACGGCCATCAATGAAGCGTGGTTTATCCTGTAAGGGGTAATATTCACCTGAAATTTTCATAAAACCACTTGCGGGAGAAATTTCTGCACGACCACGCTTGGTTTTGATTATAAAACTATGGCGGATTGAATCCCAGTGGCCAGTCAAACCAACAACATCCAGAGCATCTTCAATGGCAATATAGGGGACACCATCCTGCTGGTAAACATCTTCCAGACGCACCGGTTCCTTACCACGCAGAGCAATATCAACTGCAGCAAATGCCGACTGAAGCGGCAGAAAAAAACAAAGTAAAATAATAAAAAAACGCATAATAGCTCCCTGAAAAGCAGGCTGGTTATAGCTCAGCTTTCAGTGTTCTGTCAATTAAAGGAACTTTCCAGAAGTTTTTCAGATAAGAGGTTCACCCGTGCTTTGATCAAGATCAAAAGCCTGAAACATCCGCTCGGTCAGTAATTGTTCTAACTCCTGCTGAGACAGATCATCCCCGGCAACATTACGAACCTGCCCACCGGCAATCATCCCATGACCGCCAGCAGTTCCAATCCCGGCAACCATCTTCTGAATAATCAACCCAAGCTTTGTATCCGGGTTGAGAGAACGCATCGAGAGAATCTGGGTACCATTGAACCAACCCATTCCCAGAACATAATTTATCCCCTGTTGACGCAACAAAAAATCAGCCAGCTCAGCAACAAGATCAGGGTTTTCAACCTTGCGTAAATTAAAAACCAACATATCACCAAAAACCCGGGCATTTTCAATTGCGCGATGGAAAGTGGAAAAATAATTGCGTGAAACCTGAGGATGGATAATATCGTAAAGAATTTGATTATTCGAAAGGGGCAGTAATTTCAAATAAGCCTCACGATCAGCCTTTGACCACTCCCTGCCAAGATCCTGAGTTTCTGATTTAATCGCATAGAACAGACTGGTCGCAAGTTTCGTATTAATCGATACTTCTTGACTATTCAGGTATTCATAAAGGATGGTTGCGGAAGCGCCATAGTCCTCACGAACATCCATCCAGAAAACATCATAAAATTCTTTTTTAGGTGGGTGGTGATCAATAATCAGATCAACCGGTTGTCCCGCAGGCAAAGAATTATTCCCAGCGTCCGGTTGGGTGTCGACCATACATACCACGGCGAACTGAGAAAGGTTGAGTTCGCAGAATGGCACCAGAGTAATCTCCAGAAGCTCAACCATCTTGCGATTTTCGCTGCGGCCAATCACTCCCCCATATGCCAACACCGCATCCTGTCCGGTTTTTATCAGAATCAGATGGCGTAATGCCACAGCAGATGCAATTGAATCAGGATCAGGATTATCGTGGCAGATAATCAGAATTTTACCGCGACCGCGCAACCACTCGATCATCTCACTCACCGAGGCAGTGTCGACCAATGAGTGAAGCCGACCTGCCAGTTTTGGAGCTGATTTGAGTTCATTCATCAACAATCCCACCTTCATGGATGACAGAATACAAAATTTCAATTGCCTGTTCTGGAGTACTCGCCTGATAAGTTGTGGAAATCTGCGACCAACTTCCAAGCTGCACAACGGGTTTACCCAGTTTCAAACTGATGGCTATTTCAGACAAAGTACCATACTCTCCTTCAATAGCAATCAGGGCACTGGCTGTCTGAGCAATAATGACATTTCTGGCCTGTCCCATATCTGTAACAATAGGTAATGTGACATAGGGATTGGCAGAACCGGGCGAGTTTCCCGGCAAGATACCAAGGACATCTCCTCCTGCTTCGGCGCACCCACGGGAAGCAGCTTCCATCACACCACCTAAACCACCACAAACCAATACAGCACCATTTTCAGCAATCAGCTGTCCAACCTGATATGCGTTCGCCAAGCTGGAGGGCGAAGCATTAGCTGCGCCAATGACACCAATAATCAATTTTTTATCCACCGGAGAGTCCATTTTTACCCATGAATAATTTCAACTCCGGCTGCGAGGGATTCTAACCCGTCAAGGATTCCCCACGGGGAGCTTTCGACGACAACAACAGGAATTTGCAGAGCAGAACCGATCTCTTCAATATTCACGTCATCCAGAAACAGTTGTCCACCATCCTTCAACACAACATCGGGTATCAAAACTCCATCTCCCAGGGTTAAACCCTGGAGTTGTTCCAATAAATCGGTACCTGTGATTAATCCAGTCACGGTAATATCAGCGCCAAAAAAGTCATTTTTTATTGCAAGAACATCTAACCTAACCCTTGTTTTCAAACTGAGCTGCTCGGCAAACTTTACCAATTCAGCAAAAAACAGGCAACCTGTTACCAAAGTGATTTTATCGAGTTCCAGCAGCTCTGTTTCAAGTAAAACTTCCGCGGATTGTTGGCGAAATTGCGCGATCATGCCAACACCATTTTCAATCTGCATAAAATTCTCATAATCAGCGTAAGCTGGTACCCCCTGCCGAGCCAATAGATAGAATTCATCCGCAGGAAAGACAAAGCGACTGCCATGTTGAACTAAATATTGCTGTTGATATTGATGGATCAACTCCAGGCAGGAGATTGCATCCTGTGGCAGCATTTTTTTTAATTTCGGCAATCTTGCCCGATATTGTGTCAACCCCACCGGAACCACTGCCAAAGAGGCAACTTGAGGATAAAGATTCGACAAATCCTCAATTGTTTGCTGAAGCGCCACACCATCATTGACTCCCGGACAAAGAACCACCTGGCAATGAAGTTCAATCCCGGCAGACGTTAAACGTTTAAGTAAAGGTAAAATGTCCGGAACTCTGGTGCTGAGGAGTTTTTCACGCAGAGCATGATCGGTCGCATGGACAGAAATATAGAGGGGGGAAAGTTTGTCCCGGATGATTCTCTGCAGATCAGTTTCATCCAGATTGGTCAAAGTGATATAAGAACCGTAAAGATAGGAAAAACGATAATCTTCATCTTTGATATACAGAGTATCTCGCAACCCTTTAGGTAATTGATGAACAAAGCAGAAAAGACACTGATTGCCACACTGCCGTGGTCGTGAAGACTCAAAGACCAGACCAAAGTCTTCCAAGGATTCCTTTTTCAGATCAAGTTCCCACAGTTCATCATCCTTGCGCAATATTACCAGCACAAGGTGATCCATCTCACTGTGCAAATAATAATCGATCAGATCAACGATTTCATGGCCGTTAATACTGAGCAACCGGTCACCAGCAAGCAATCCAAACTCTGCGGCATAACTACCTGGTGCGACCGACTCAACCCTTAACATTCTGATCTTCTTTCGTTCAACATTTCATCTTCTGTGGCTAATATCAACCTGAATCCAAATCAATTATAAAGAGGCTCAGAGAAGAAATAATAAACAGCAAAGGCGGCACCACTGGTGTCGCCTTTGAAAAAATATCGCCCCTGGAAAAACCTAATCACGTCCACCGTGTAAACGAAATTTTCCATCCGCAGAAGTGATTGAACTCACCGCATGTTTGTAGATAAGGATATCGCTCCCACTTTCAGCTAAAATGCAGAAACTGTCGAAAGACTTTATGTAACCCTCCAGCTTTTCCCCGGTCATCATGGCAAGAGAAACCTTAATCCGCTCTTTACGAGCCTGATTCAAGTACTGATCTTGAATGTTAAATGGTGATTTTGGCATGTCCACTCCTTTAATAAAGTAAAAAATTTTCAATAGATTGTATCACTTTACCAGACTTCATTGAGGAATCAACCCAAATTATTTCCGGCTCTTTTTTGAACCAGGTTATTTGTCTCTTGGCATATTGACGGGTATATTTTTGTATATCATCGAGCATTTGCTCTGCGCTGATTGCGGTTTTTAAGTAGCGGACAACTTCTCGATATCCGAGAGTCTGCAAAGCTTTCAAATCGAAGGAGAAATCTTCAACCAACCCCTTGACTTCCTTGACTAGCCCAGCGGTAAGCATCTCCTTAGAGCGGCAATTGATCCGTGAATAGAGTTCATCGCGGGAAAAATCAGGTGCCAGTTTTAATACCCGATAGGGTTGTTCAGCAAAACGATGTTCAGCCTTCAACTCGGACATTTTCTGACCACTCGCAGCAAAAACCTCAAGTGCACGAACAATGCGAACGGTATTATTTGGATGGATTGAAGCGGCGGAAACGGGATCAACCTGCTGCAGTTCCCTGAATAAGCTGCCAGATCCCTCCGTCAGCTCCCGTTGATGGAGTTCTTTACGCAGCGCAGGGTTGCTGGCAGGCAACTGAGCTAATCCCCCTAACAACGCCCTGATATAAAGGCCGGTGCCACCGACGATACAGGGTATTTTACCCCGGTCGACTATTTCCAGAATCAAGGGACGTGCCCGGTCGACAAATTCTGCCACGGAAAAATTCTGATCGGGCTCAATTAAATCAATCATATGATGGGGGACAACAGCTTGCTCCTGATACGTCGCTTTTGCTGTACCAATATCCATACGGCGGTAGATCTGTCGTGAATCAGCAGAAATAATTTCTAACGGGAATTTTTCAGCGAGAGAAAGAGCAAAAGATGTTTTACCCGAACCAGTCGGACCACAGATAGTTAGAACCGATATTTGTCCTGTTGTTACTGGAATCATTATTGGCGCCTGAATAACCGTTCAACTTCAGTAAGCGTTATACGCTGCATCACTGGACGACCATGGGGACAATTTGCCTTAAAATCAATTTTATCAAGTTCCTGAAATAAGGCTCTTATCTCGACGACGGCAAGGGCTTGATTGGCTCGAATAACACTGTGGCAGGCCATCAAAATCAAAATTTCATCAATCGATTCACGCAGCTGTCCAGTACGGCCGATCCGTTCCAATTCCAGCGCGACATCAACAACCAACCTGGCGGCATCCCTATTCTCCAGCAACTGCGGAATTGCTTTTAATGCGAAGGATTTTCCCCCGAAAGGTTCAATTTCAAATCCCAAACTCTCCAGCTCATGCTGGTTATCGCCAAGGGCAGCAGCACTGTTAAAATCAAGTTCCAAAACTTCGGGGAAAAGTAATGTTTGGCTGGGGATTGTTCCTGCAGCATAAGCATGACGTAATTTTTCAAAACCAACCCGTTCATGTGCCGCATGTTGATCAATCATAATCAGATCAGCACCATCCTGACAAAGAAGATAACTCTGATGATACTGTCCAAGTATCTGCAACCGCGAAAAGAATCCGGCCTCTTCACTTCCAGGCAAAACATATTGGGTACCAGTAGCGGATCGATGTTCTGAACCCGTTTGAGGAGAAGATGGGTAAAATTGTTGCGCAGTGGACGCTGTAGCAACACTATTTTCCTGCGAGTGCTCCGCAGGCTGTAGATACTGAGGCGAGGATTCGCCAACAGAAGAATGGACTGAGACTCTATTCCCCCATTCAGTCGGCCGATTTTGTGATCCAGCTAAATAGCTATCTCCCTTTGAACTTGACGAATCAAGAGTCTCTCTTTCCAACCATTCAGCCGGTCGGAGGGTCTGCTGCAAACTTTTTGCGATAAAATCGTGAACCAGCGATTGCTCACGAAAACGCACTTCATGTTTGGTCGGGTGAACATTCACATCCACCTGTGCCGGATCAATCTGTAAAAAAAGGACAACAACCGGGTAACGTCCTTTCATCAACAGGTGACGATAACCTTCCATAACCGCGTGCTGCACGACGCGATCCCGGATATAACGACCATTGATAAAAGTGTAAATATGCGATGCAGCTGAACGAGTTAACTGCGGTTGAGAAATCAAACCAGACAGTTGTAAATCGTCCCCGTTCTGTTGCTCGATCGGAAGCAGATCACGCAGCAATGATCTCCCCAACAACGCAGCCACTCGTTCTCTAAGCCCCTTTTCACGGCGCAAATCAAGCATTATCCGCTCATTATGCTTTAAACGAAAACTGACCCCTGGATTTGCTAATGCTTGTTTGGTGACCACATCTGCTGCGTGACCTAGTTCTGTTTGTTCTTTACGCAGAAATTTTTTACGTGCAGGCAAATTGAAAAATAAATTACGCACCTCAACAACAGTTCCTTGCGGCAGGCCAAGTTCAGCAACATTTTTAATCTTACCCCCCTCAGCATAAATCTGCTGACCAAGCCCGGCATCGTTATCACAGGTTTTCAACCGCAACCGGGAGACCGAGGCAATAGACGCCAGGGCTTCCCCCCTAAAACCGAGGGTTGTGAGGGCAAACAAATCGGCATCAGTACGAATCTTACTGGTTGCATGGCGTTCAAATGAGAGGAATGCATCCTGTCGACTCATGCCACAGCCGTTATCGGTAATCCGAATCAAACGTTTTCCACCTGCTTCCAGTTCAATTAAAATATCTGTGGATCCAGCATCAAGTGAATTTTCAAGCAACTCCTTAACCACAGATGATGGACGCTCGACAACTTCACCTGCGGCAATTTTATTGCACAACTCTTCGGGCAAAACATGGATTTTAGTTTTCATAGTCACCATTATGACTTTTCAGATAAAAAAAAGATAGCGGTCGAAATGTTACTCGACCGCTATCACAACTTCAATTTTAAACCAAGAGACAGACTCTATAATTATTTTTCTTCTAATCCATCAAAGATGATCTCAATATCATCCAATTCATCGTCCAAGTCAGCAACTGGTTCATCGGCCGGGGCTAAAGTCAAATCAACTGTAGCTAAACCGAGATCCTCAGCTACATTATTTATAATTTCTGCAGTAATTTCCGTTCCGTGACGTAAGTATGTTTCAAAGAGAGCATTATCACAAAGGGTATTTATCAACCTTGGAACACCGCCAGAAAACTTGTGGATCAACGTTAAAGTATCGGCATTAAAAGGGGAGCGATCACATCCGGCAACCTTGAGTCGATAATCAATATATTCCAGCGAAGCTTTCGCAGAAAGTGGCTTTAGAGTATATTTAAAAGCAACTCGCTGTGCCAGTGGTGCATCCAGTTTCATAATATCATCAAGCTCAGGCAAGCCAAAAAAAACAATATTAAGCAGCTTTTTGTCAGGTATTTCCAAGTTCAATAAGCCGCGGAACTCTTCCATCATCTCCCGGGTGTGTAACATTTGCGCTTCATCAATCAGCACAACGGCCTTACGTCCCTCTTTTTCAATTTCCAGTAAACGCCCGTAGAGTTGTTTCAGCATTTTCAGGGGGCTGAGATCAGGATTCTTCACCCCTAATTGAACACAGATACGGGACAATATCCAGTCAGGAGTAATCGCAGAATGAATCATAACCAACAGAGATGATTCATATTTATCATAGGGGAGATTATCAAGCATTCGTCTGGCCAGGGTGGTTTTTCCAGTACCGACCCCACCAACCAGAACAGCCAACCCCTTGTCTGAATCAACAGAGTATTTCAGTCTCAATAACGCCTGTTTGTGTTGCTCACTGTCAAAATAAAACTTATCATTCGGCGCATTTGAAAATGGCTCACGATCAAAATTGAAGTGGTCGGTATAACCCATGAATACTCCAAGAAAAAGCTATTAACGACAAAGCCTCTTGCAAAAGTTGTCATCCTCGTAAAAACGGGGATCCAGTTTTTTGATGAATCCAGGAAACCTCCGGATTTCGCAAGAGCCGCTACAGAAAGGAAATTCGCTCTTTGTTCTCTTCCCGTGTACGTTGAGAATCATCCTCAGTAATACCGAGACTATTTTTTAATAGAGAAATTTTATCCCTGACATCCCGATAATTATTGTCCTGTAAAAAAACGTCCTGATAACTGATCAATGCATCGTTGAAACGATTCGCCCGCTCATAAAGCAACCCTAGTTCATAACCAAGGTTGAGTCGCTGAAGATCCTCCAACTGATAAGAATCCAGTGCCTGCTGAAACATCACCTCGGCATTATTAAAGTCACCTTTGTCTGAAAAACTAAGCCCTTTTAAGGTCTGACAATCAACATAACGTGCTGGTTCCTGCTCCGCTTTTTCAAACTCACTGATCGCATCATCCAATAGACCCATCTCTCGGTAAGCGATCCCGAGGTTGTAATGAGACTCCATATCATCAGCAGCAATCTGCTCATCAACATCAGTTTTAAAAATCTTTTTCTCAGCAGTTTTGTCCGGCTGAAGAGCATTCAGGTTGAAATCAAAGTCAACATCTGCAGAACTATCTGCTAAGGGATTGGTCACAGATGAAGTCTCATCAGAACCTGGTTTGTCTTGCTGTTGATCCAGTAAAGCCTCAATTTCTTCAAGTTTTTGGCGGCATTCGATAGAATCAGAATTATAAGCCAGGATATCACTGCACAATTTTTGTGCTTCTGCGTATAGCCCTTGCTGAATGTAGAATTCAGCTTCCTCGAGATCAGCTTGTAAATTATGCTCAACAGCAGGATCTGCCGGTGCAGAGTTTTCCTCTTCCATATCAAAAGAAAAATCCAGATCGTTCCCCCCTCCACCGCTCAGATTTAAATTGTCATCAATATTCAGTTCGATAATTGCATCCGAGTCTGCACTTTCCCCTGAGAAGCCACCATCGAGTGATGATTCCAGTTCGAGATCAACAGCTTCATCCTCGATAACATCAAAGGTTAAATCATCACTCTCGTCCAACACCACCAAGTCATCTTCGATATCCTCTTCTGCCGAGCCAAGCAGAATATCAGAAAGGGTTTCATCAAGAGTCGGTTCATCGGGTTCATCTTCCTGCTCAGACATAATATCCAGAAGTTTGTCACCCTCGCCAGTAAGCTCATAAATTGCATCCAGAGTCTGCAAAACCGTACTGTTGCCGTCGAGCTTATCTTTAAGAATTTCATAGCACTCTTTTAAGCAAACTAAGCGATCAGCCTTAAAGAAGGTATCCTTCCACTCCTCCAGTTCAGCCAGAGCACGGTCATATTGAGTACTGTCAATTTCACATTGAATTAACGATTCACGAATATCCAGATCGGTAGGATCCATAACCAGGAGTTGCTGGTAAGTTTCACGGGACTTGATCCAATTTTTTAAATCGGCATAACCACGACCCAACAAGCGGAGGAGATCTGGATCTTCAGGTTTATCCTTTAATAAGTTTTCCAGGATTGTGACGCCTCTTTTAAAATCACCTTTTTCATAAAAAGCTAACGCCAGCCCCATTTGTAACTTTTTATCCTTGGGATAAAGGGGCAAAAACATCTTGTAAAGTTTAAGGATTTTATCAAAGTCACCTTTATCGCTCAAAATTTCAAGAACTGCTTCAAGCTCGTCATAGCCCTCATCTTCGTGCTTATTTCTAGCATAGACTTCGGCAAGTTTTACACGAACATTCAGGTTATTGAGATCAAGATCACGCATTTTTTCCAAGGTTTTAATCTCATCCGCGATCATCCCGTTCCGGCTATAATAATCGACCAGATTGCGGTACTCAGCCATCGCATTACCGAGTAAACCTTGCTTCTCATTCAACTCTGCAAGACGGTTAAACAGGGCAATTTGACCTGGATCAAGACGTTGCATCTGTCTGTAGATTGCAATCGCCTTCAGATAAAAACCGTTACTGGAAAAATACTTGGCAACAGATTCATATTGTTCATAGGCTTCAGAATTTTTACCGGTGCGAACATATAATTCTGCTAATTTTTGTCGCGAACGGACATCAGCAGGATCTATTTCAACAATCTTAGCGTAATCTTTAATTGCCTTGACCACCTGTTTTTTCTTCAGGTTTTTTTGTGCCGATTCCAGTAATTTATCTTTATTCGTTGCCAAAAAAAACTCCCCAAAACAAGCTATTTAACAGAAACTTTCAGACTCAAAAGATACGTGAAATAATAACTTAGTGTCAAGTAAGTCTACTAACTTATGGGACGACCATAGATTTTATAAAAAGATATTTCAGACAGAATAGCATATTTTAAAAATAAAGAACAATAATGAATTTAATTTATTTAATTTTTTTCAATCTCTCAACTTCATTGTCCAGCAAGCAGCGATATCTCCCCGTTGCAACGTTCTTCAAATCCAGAAAATCCAAGCGGATGCGCTTGAGTCTGACAACTGTCAACCCAAGTGCTTCGCACATCCTTCTGACCTGTCTGTTTTTACCCTCATGGATCGTCAGTTCAAACCAGCAACTTGATCCAGTCGTTCTGCTATTCTCAACTTTTGCCGGCGCAGTCTTGCCATCTTCAAGAATAAGACCCCGCTCAAATTGTTTCACCATTTTTTCAGACAAGCGCCCTCGGACTTTTACCAGGTAGGTCTTATCAACGTGATGGCGAGGGTGACTCACCTGTTGCGCCAGTTCACCATCGTTAGTCAGCAGCAACAAACCCTCAGTATTATAGTCCAGCCGTCCAACGGGAAATAGCCGCTGGGGGACATTGTCGATAAGATCGGTCACGAGACGTCGCCCCCCCGGATCTTTCAGGGTTGATACATAACCACGTGGTTTATTGAGTAAAATAGTGACTTTTTCTTGCGCGGAGCGCAAAATTTTCCCATCAACATGGATTTGGTCAATACTTAAATCGGCTCGGTCACCTAATTTTGCCGGAGAACCATTAAGGAGAACTTTTCCCTCTTCAATCCACCGCTCTGCCTCTCGGCGCGAAGCCAACCCCGCTTGAGCAATTAATTTCTGCAGTCTTTCAGTCATGAGGATTAGAAACCGCTTCAGGATTCAGAGGATCTGCTGCAGTTATTTCGGGATCCAAGGCAGCAAATTCTTTCAGTGTGGGGAGGTCGTTCAAATCACGCAAGCCGAATAATTCAAGAAAATGGCGACTGGTGCCATACATCAACGGTCGTCCCGGAACATCTTTTTTTCCAAGAATCCGCAATAAATTTTTATCCAGAAGGGTCTTCATCACTCCGCCAGAATCAACCCCGCGCAAATATTCAATTTCTGCACGAGTAGCGGGCTGACGGTAAGCAATAATAGCCAGCGTTTCCAATGCCGCTCTTGAGAACCTGGTGGCACGCTCTTTACTCAATTTTCGTAACCAGGGGGCAAGTTCAACCACAGTTCTGAACTGATAACCACCAGCAACCTCAGCCAAATAAAAACCTCCTTCGGAAGCAGCATAATCCTGTAACAGCTGCTCGACAGCAGGCTTTATCAGAGACTTGGGTTGTTCTGCCAGGACGGATAACCGCTCAAGAGATAAGGGGCTGTCAGAAGCAAAAATAAATGCTTCGACAAGTTGCCGCAAATTATTCATAACCGAGCAGATCCTCTGCAGGAGAAATCCGGGACACCTGGTCAGGAGGAATCGTTAAAGCCAACCAGATCTCACTAAAATCACCGACCTGCTCAATATTGACGATATGCATCTTCACTAACTCCAGAGTTGCTAAAAAAGTGACAATTAATTCATTACGGGAAAATTTCGCAGTAAATATCTCCCGAAAGGAGAGGCGTTTGTTCTGCGTCAATTTTTCTACTATATTATCAATATAGACTGCCACCGAAAGAGATTCGCGGATGACCTCATGAAAAGTTTCCACAGGTTGTTCCTTCAACAGCTGATGAAAAGCATCTGCAAGTTGATATATCCCTATCGGCACTTCATTTTCTGCGCTGTCACCTTCAAAAAAATCAGAAGCCTGAAACTGGCCGATAAATATGTCCCGCTCCAGCTGTGGTAATTGCTGAAATAGTTCGGCCACATCCTTATAACGTTGATACTCCAGTAATCTTTTCACCAGCTCGGCGCGTGGATCCTCTTCTTCTTCCTCTATATCGTCACTAACGGGCAATAACATCCTTGACTTAATGTATATAAGGGTTGCCGCCATCAATAGAAATTCACCCGCAGTATCAAGATCAAGTTGTTGCATCTGCTCAATAATGGTCAAATATTGCTCTGTGATCTCAACAATCCGGATATCGTAGATATCCATCTCGTGACTTTTAATCAGATGGAGTAAGAGATCCAGGGGACCGGAAAAGTTTTCTAAACGAACCTGGATTGCCATTTCTTCAGTGACCAAACAAGAAACGGATAGATTGTTCAACCATCGGTGCTTCAGCTCCAGCCATAAAAACAACCAGGGTATTAATGATCGGGGCAAGAACCAGCGACCACACATCGGTAAAAAAAACTAAAAATAAAATCAACACAAAACCGAACGGCTCTAATCGGCTGACCAGTGCAGCCTGATGCTCTGGAAGAATTCCAATCAAAACTCTCCCTCCATCTAATGGCGGCAGAGGAATCAGGTTAAAAACACCCAGCAGAATATTGATATAAAGGCTGAACCCAAGCATCATCTTAACCGGGGTGGTAAATTGGATATAGGTTTGTGAAGCCCCGAATGAACCTTGATCAAGCACCCCTAATCCCCGCAACAACAGAGCAGAGAAGATCGCTAATAATAAGTTTGTCGTCGGTCCTGCGAGAGCAACCCAGATCATGTCTCGACGCGGTCTACGAAAATTTCCCGAATTCACCGGGACTGGACGTGCCCAACCAAATCCAAAAATAAAAATCGCAATAGTTCCAATGGGGTCAAGATGCTTTAACGGGTTCAGAGTTAAACGACCCAGCAACCGCGCAGTCGGATCCCCGAACCTCTCAGCAATATAACCGTGTGCCACTTCGTGCAGAATAATTGCCAATAAAGCAGGAACCAGCATGATCGCAATTTTAGAAACAATTGTTTCCATAGATATTTAAATTCCCCAAATAAAGCTCAAGCACTCAGGTTCAAACAAGCTAAAAACTGAACAGCAGGTCAGTTTATTCGACGAGAGCCATCGGGTCAACCACCAGAAACAGCGGGTGAACCATCTGCCACAGAAAAATTCTGCTTAACTAATAAAATTTCCTCTTCACGAGTATTGATTTCCAGGTTTAACCGGGCATCCAGCAACATTTTAAAAATATCCTGAAAATATTTTCCCGGTGAAAATCCCAGAGAAATAAGAGCTGCACCATCAAGAATAACTTTTTCCTTACGCAACCTGGTGATATACAGCGAAATCCATTTGCGGAATTTTTCATTTTCACTCCGTGCCATCAAATAGAGAATCACTTCCAGAGAGTATCCATCAAACCAGGAATATATGTCACTGTTCTTCGGTTCATCCGACCCGTTTCTATGCAGCTTAATCACCTTAAGAAGCTGTTTTGCTGCGGGAAGTTGTTCTAACAGAACAACCTGATCCTTTGTTTGCACCCCCAGCCAGAAGCTAACTCTAGCGACTCCCTTTTCCGATAAATTATCGAACAGGCAGAGAAGATACACCAACCAACGCCGATAACTTTCACCGGTATAGAGCAAATCGAACCAACTGCTGGCTTGCTCAGCGGCAATAAACAAACTGGCGGTTTTTTTCTCAAAATGGAGCTGGGGATCAATAAATTTCAACAGCTCAAACTGCTCCAGACGCGCCAGTGCCGGCACCACCCGAGGCTCGTCCAGAATTTGTTCCAATTCATTTAAAATCCGGGGGCCAGCAATTTTTTTAACCGACCTCAAGCGCACCGCACCACGCATCAACCGTTCAGTTTGTCGACCAATACAAAAACCCAAGCGCTGCTCAAAGCGAACGGCACGAAATAACCGGGTTGGATCTTCAATAAAACTCAAGTTGTGCAGGACCCGGATTGATTTATCTTTAAGATCACGCTGACCGCCAAAAAAATCCAGCATCTGACCAAAGCTATCCTGGTTAAGTGATAACGTCAGGGTATTGATGGTGAAATCACGCCGATAGAGATCATGTCGAATCGATGCATGTTCGACTCGCGGCAGGACAGCTGGTCGATCATAATACTCAAGTCGGGCTGAAGCGATATCAACTTTAAACCCATCAGGAAAAACAATCACTGCTGTGCCAAATTTTTCATGAGTTCGAACCCGACACGGTATTGTTTTAGCAAAAGCCTCAGCAAATCCGATTCCGTCTCCCTCAACGACAACATCGACATCCAGATTAGGCTGCCGCAACAACAGATCACGAACAAATCCTCCAACCAGATAAATCCGTAATCCAAGTTGGTCTGCCACCTGCCCGAGTTGCTGCAACAATACTTTAATCGATTCCGGCAATTGAGTTTCCAGCAACCGCTGCAGATTTTTCCGCTTTAATTGTAATCCGTTCCGGTCTGGAAGTCTTTGAAACTCATCAAGAGAAGAGTCCCTGTCCCCAAGCATGTAGCGGAGTAAGTCGGTACGGGTTACAACACCGACTAAAGTTCCTGCCTCAATAATCGGTATACAGCGTTGATTGTGCTCAATGATTCCTTGCTGCAACTCCGTCAAAGAGGCTCCAGGTGATACCTGTTGGAAATCGGTGTTCATCATTTCACTGACAGCCATTTTTAACAGTTTATGATGAGCGGCTCTTTCAACCACTTGGCGGGTAATAATCCCGACCACCTGTTGCTGGTCATTCAAAACGGGGATGGCATTAAAACTGAACCGGGTCATCAGCCCGCGAGCAGCAGCCAGAGTTGAACTGACAGGTAAGGTCTTGACCGGCGCAGACATTAAATCCCGCGCTTCACAACGCGAACGAACATGTTTGTGAAGTAATTCTTCGATCCGATCGAGCAATTGTGCCAAAGGTAAATCACGGACGGTGGCTGAAGCAGCAAAAGCATGGCCTCCCCCCCCAAACTCCTGAAAAAACTCACCAATATGCATCTCTGGCAATCGAGAACGACCGACCAGAAAAATACGATCTTCCATCCGCACAGCAACAATCAAAACATTAAGATTTTCCATATCTTTAAGTTTATGAACCAAACTTGAGATATCACCAACATAATAATCGATGGAGGCAAAAGCAATGGCAATTTCAACGCCGTTGACAATGATTTTTTGACAGGATTTCAGTAATTCGTTCAGCAGATCAACCTGTTCGGAGGTCATTTCCCGAACCAGAAAATCTGCCACTGTATTCAACTTTGCGCCATGCTCTAACAAAAAAGCTGCCGCCTGAAAATCCTTTGGGGTGGTTCCGGAAAAGAGTAAATGACCCGTATCTTCATAGAGACCAAGCATCATCATTGTCGCTTCATCAGCCGTGGGGACAATCCCTCGTTCCATAAACAGCTGGATCATAATAGTCGTCGTTGCACCGACCTCCTCAAGAAACTCAACTTGTCCCCTAATTGTGTTCTCATCAACCGGATGGTGATCATAAATATGAATTTCCAGACCAGGATTATCGATGATGTCTGCAAATTGTCCAATCCGCGCTGAACGACTCACATCGACAAGAATCAATCTGGTCACTTCACTCAAATCAATATCGCGTACCCGCTTAACCCCGTAGGCGTAGAGGGTGCTGTGGAGCAGAAAATCACGCAGCCCACGCTCCTGACCACCGGGAAACACCAATAGGGCTTCAGGATAAAGTCGTTTTGCCGCAATCATGGCACCAAGGCCATCAAAATCAGCATTTACATGGGTCGCAATAACGTCCATTGAAGAATGTACTCAGAAAGAATATAAAATGGAAATCCAGCCAAAACGGAAAGAACTACAGCTCCAAAGTTCCAATCAGATCATTAATATCTGCAATTCCCTCTTCCCGACAGAAGTCTTCCAGATCAGCAATAATTGTTGCCATGGCATTTGGATCGACAAAGTTGGCCGTTCCTACCTGAACAGCTTTGGCTCCAACAATTAAAAACTCCAGCGCGTCCATGGCGCGGGAGATACCACCAATGCCGATTACCGGCACTTGAACCGCCTGCACCACCTGATGAACCAAGCGTACCGCAATTGGTCGAATGGCTGGACCGGACAAGCCGCCGATAGTATTGGCCAGGCGCGGTTTACGGGTTTTGACATCAACCGCCATCCCCGTCAGGGTATTAATCAGGCTTAAAGCATCAGCACCGGCATCTTCGGCAGCTCTGGCAGTAATCTGGATATCGGTGACATTGGGGGTTAATTTAACAATGAGCGGCTTGGTCGTCCGTTTCCGCACCAGAGAAACTGCGGCGAAAGCGGCTTCAGGATCGGTACCGAAGATAATCCCGCCGTGTTTAACGTTGGGGCAGGAAATATTCATTTCCAGAGCAGCAACCCCGGGAACATCATCTAATCGGGCAGCAACTTCACCATATTCTTCTTGGGTATTGCCAAAAAAGTTGACGATAACAGGGGTATCAAACTGCTCAAGATAAGTTATTTTATCTTTGATAAAAGCATCCACACCGACGTTCTGCAGGCCGATGGCATTGAGCATCCCACTGACTGTTTCACAAATACGGGGGGTATTATTTCCGGCCTTCGGATTGAGCGACATTCCCTTGGTAACGACAGCCCCCAGTTGGTTCAAATCGAGATAGGGGGCGTATTCTTCACCATAACCAAAGGTTCCAGATGCAGGCATCACTGGATTTTTCAACTTGATTCCAGCAATTTCCACTGCCATTTTTGGCTGCATTTTTCTCTCGCCAGATTTCATCATTTGCAGCCCCCTGTTTCCACATGTTCAACTTTGCCTGTGTTCCAATCAAGCTCTTCAGCATTAAAAACCGGACCACTTGTGCAGGTACACAAATAGCGGGGTTCTACCTCAGTATGCCCTACCCCTTTAACCACACAACCAAGACAAGCTCCAACCCCGCAGGCCATCAAGGCTTCAAGGGACACCTGGAGTGGGATCCCACGCTCATGGCAGATTTTCTGCACCGCCTCAACCATTGGCATCGGTCCACAGGCATAAACTGTAGACTTTGGATATTTATCGAGTTTTCGTTCTAAAACCCGGGTGATCAGCCCCTCTTCTCCCAAACTTCCATCTTCAGTAGAAACGTAGGTTCCAACACCAAGCCGCTCAAACTCTGTCACCACAATAATGTCATCCCGCGTACGTCCCCCCATCAATAGCCGCACTCTGGAGTTTTCGACCAGTCTTTCGGCCAACGGATAGAGTGGCACCAGACCGATTCCACCACCGACGAGTATTTTCTCTTCGGCCGGATTTCCCAAATCAAATCCCTCACCTAACGGCCCCAGCAATTCAACTGGATCACCGTGATGAAGCCCCTGCATAATTTCCGTTCCACTCCCAACAACTTTATAAATAAGCTCGATAAATTCCTTCGCCGGCATCCCTTCACAATCTCCCGGCATGAACCCGACACGGAAAATTCCAAATGGCCGCCGCAATAATGGAGGCAAAGAGCGCTGCACACGAAACATGACAAACTGCCCTGGTTTAGATAATTGACTATAGCCAGGAGCCAGAATTTTCATCCGAAAGTAACCAGGCGATATCTCCTGATTTGACAAAACAATCGTCTTGAGATTTTTCATTACGCTATCTCCTGCACCTGTTGATTGTTGAATACTTTAACCATAAGAATAGCATCTTCCCCATCCCGGTAATAACCTTTTCTGGCTCCACTCTGTTTAAATCCATGCCGTTGGTAAAGTGTAATAGCCGCCTGGTTTGTAGCCCGAACCTCCAGCCAGGCAGAAAGCAGGTCAGCTGGCACACAACGCTTAAACGCTTGTTCCAATAGCTGCGCAGCAACCCCTTTGCGCCGTAGTTGTGGTGCTGTCGCCACATTCAGAATCTGCATTTCCCCAGCGATCAACCAATAGCAGATATAACCGACAATTTTATCTTCAATTTCACAGATAAGGAGTGATGCAACCGGATTTTCTAATTCCTGACGAAACTGTTGAAATGACCATGGATGTGGATAGCAATCCCGTTCAATTTGCAAAACAGCATCCAGATCTGCCTCAGAAATCGGTCTGATGATATGGTTTTCTACTGTCATTCTGGACACTCGAATAAGCTATTAATTTATACACTTCACTGCGGTGTGTCACCCTGACGGCCAACATAATAAGCTCTGTATCGTTCTTGTCCCGAAAGCTTAATGGAACCTTCGGCTCTTGGATCTTCACGCAACGAATCGTTGACTTTCACAGTCAAAACCGTAGATCTTTATATTTGCCATGGATCCACACGGACAAATGCGGACAAAACCGCAACCCCTCATCTTTTTTAGTTTTAAGATCAAAGTCTATCCTTTTTTCTAATACACCAAAACGTTTCTGATTTTACGCTCTCAAAAGCCTCCGTCCGCTCTTGTCCGTGTGGGTCCGTGGCTAACAGCCTTTGACTTTTACAGTCAAAACCACAAATCTTTTTATTCTGCCACGGACCCACGCGGACAAATGCGGACAAAACCATAAACCACTCTTTTGCTACCTTAAATTCAAAACAAGAGCTTCAGTTTTTCCTAATCAATCAAAAAAGGTTTTGGCTTTACGCTCTTAAAAAGCCTCCGTCCGCTCTTGTCCGTGTGTGTCCGTGGCTAACACGCCTTTGACTTTTGCAGTCAAAACCGCAATCCATCATTTTTTACTTCAAGCTTAAAGTGTTCCTCAATGTGATACCCCTGCACTTTTCAGAACATTATAAACCGTTTTACATATAATCCTCATGTCCAAGGCGAATGATTGATGCTGCAGATAATAGGTATCGTATTCTACCTTGACTGGGATAGGCAACTCATCGCGACCATTAATCTGTGCCCAGCCGGTCAATCCGGGAGAAAGGAGATGAACACCCTTTTGAGTTCTCAGTTCAACCAGATCATCCTGATTAAAAAGCGCTGGCCGTGGCCCGACAATACTCATATCCCCAGTCAAAACACTAAAAAGCTGCGGAAGTTCGTCCAAACTTGATTTGCGCAGAAACTTACCAATGGGGGTCAAAAACTGGTCAGGATCACCCAACAGATGAGTCGCCACAGCGGGGGTATCAACACGCATAGTGCGAAACTTGGGCATTTTAAAAATAGCGTTGTTTTTTCCAATCCGATCAGACCAATACAATGCAGGACCTTTAGAAGTCAGCTTCACCAACACCGCCACAATCAGCAGGGGGATGGCAAAAAAAACCAATGCCAGCAAGGACATAAAAATATCAAAAATGCGTTTCACTATCTCATAACCTTTATATTTGCCACGAACCCACACGGACAAATGCGGACAAAATCATAACTCACTCTTTTTATGCCTTAAATAGATCTGCTCTAATCAATAAATCTTTTAATTTTAAGATCTTAAAAGCCTCCGTCCGCTCTTGTCCGTGTGTGTCCGTGGCTAACATGCCTTTGACTTTTACAGTCAAAACCGCAAATCTTTTTATTCTGCCACGGACTCACACGGACAAATTCGGACAAACCCGCAAACCATCTTTTTTTAACTATAAACTCAAAACCTATCAGATTTTCTAATACAACAAAGCGATTCTGATTTTACGATCTAAAAAGTCCCTGTCCGTGTGTGTCCGTGTGTGTCCGTGTATGTCCGTGTGTGTCCGTGTGTGTCCGTGTGTGTCCGTGTGTGTCCGTGTGTGTCCGTGGCTAAAAAACGAATCTTTTGATTTTACTCACTTGAATGTATCCACTACGGTTAATGATGCTGTTGGCTCTCTTTTACGTCTTCCATAAGCCAGACTTTTATCAGTGATTGATAAGGCATATCACGTTTATTTGCTTCTATCTTAATGCGATCCAGCAACATTTCTGGTAACCGTATTGATATGGTTTTAGTTGACGGTTTCAAGCTTGGGAACGAAGCTGATTGAGCCTTACTCCAATCCATATAGTCACTGGAATCATGATTCTCCCAGAAAAGACGCTCATCGGCCTCTGTTTTAAACTCAGGAATTGTTTTGTCTTTGCTCATAACTGATCCTCTCTTTACGATGCATGTCACGGGCAGAAATGACCCGAATCAAACCATTGTTTTTTCGCAGCGCAAATGTAATATGCAGGAGACGGGAGTCGTCGGTTACACCAAGAGCATGCCAGCGTGACTCTACGAAACTATGTTTTTCATCGATTAAAAGCACAAGCGGTTGATTGAAAAAAACTTGCTCAGCCTCAGATTGGCTGACTCCATGCTTTTCAACACTCTTGCGAGAGTTGCCAACATCCCAGTCGAAGCCTATGACCTGTGTCAAATTAATCATGTTTGTATATTACCAGCATATACAAACATGTCAATCCCCTTCCCCAAATCACAAAAACACTGAAACAAAAACATAATTTACAGATATTCTGTAATCATCTCAGAGACTCAAAGCACTCACCGGTATAAAATTTTTCTAATTCGCTAAAAAGGTTTTGATTTTACGCTCTTAAAAAGCCTTCGTCCGCTCTTGTCCGTGTGTGTCCGTGGCCAACACGCCTTTGACTTTAACTCTTTCTCCATCCAGCAGCAGCCCTTCTCAACCCCTCATCCACACTGATTGGCGGTATCCAGCCTAACACGTCACGTGCCTTGGTAATATCCACCTGCAACGAACCACACAACCGTTGAGCCATCGCCCGTTTCCCCAGCAACGTAGCTCCCAGTTCCAAAATCTTAACGGGAACCGGAATCAATCGAGATAGTTTCCCCATAGCTTTGGCCATCCGCTGCAATAATTCCGTCGTCGAAAGATCTTCGCCATCGCCAGCTAAAAAGGTCTGATTCGCCGCTGCAGGATGATCAATACAGGTGACAATCAGATCCACCAGATTATCAATAGCCACTAGACTGCGTTTATTGTGGATTGCTCCCAAAGGCAGTGGGATGCCTTTATCAAGCCAGCGCATCATTGATTGAAAATTAGCCTTAACACCGGGACCATAAACCAAGGGCGGACGGATAATCACCACCTCAATGCCGGTCTCTTTGGCAAGTAATTGTAGCCCCTGTTCGGCTTCCATTTTAGAGATTGCGTAAGGATCTGTCGGATTGGGAGAATCATCGGCCGTAAAAGGTTGAGCTGGCACCGTGTCTTCACCATTCACCTTGATTGAACTGATAAAGATAAAACGCTTAACCCCAGCTTCTACCGCCTGACGTGCCAGTTTGAGCGTGCCATCAACGTTAACGCGCCGAAATTCCACCAAAGGATCGGCAGCATCCTCTTTCATCACATGAACCCTGGCGGCGGTATGAATCACGTAGTCAACCCCGGTAAGCGCATCTTTCCAATCGGTATCGACACCAAGGGCACCAACAACCACCTGCTCACAGCCAATACCTGCATTGGATTTAGAACGCACCGCAGCGACGACATCAAACTCATCATGCAATAGCTGAGAGTATAAACGATGACCAACAAAACCGGTTGCACCGGTGACCAAAACTCTATTCATGACAACATTTCTGTATAAAGTTGCAAAGTTGCAGTGTTGACCTTTTCCAAAGTAAATTCGTTTTCTACCAGTTCTCGCCCTTTTGTCCCCATACATCTGCGTAATTCTGGTGATTCGATCAATTTTTTTAGTGCTTCAGCAACTGCAGTTGCATCACGTACTGGAACTAAAAAACCATTGATTCCATCTTGAACAATTTCTCGGCATCCCGGAGCATCGGTGGTAACAATCGGTCGACCGCAGGAAGCCGCTTCAATCAAAACCTTTGGCAATCCTTCACGATACGAAGGCAAACAAACAATATGAGACCCTGACAGGATCTCCGGCATATTGCCGCGTCGCCCCCACCACTCAATATCACCATCGTTATGCCACTGTTGTAATTGTTGATCAGAAATAGCGGCTGGATTTTCCGGATCACCGTCGCCCACTAGCACAAATTTAGCCTTTATGCCCTGCGACCGTAATTGTCGGGCGGCAGCGACAAACTCACCCACCCCTTTATCCCATAACAAACGAGACGCCAAAATAACAATGGGGTCACCATCCGGTTCAGGTTGAACAATAAACTGCCGAGGATCAACACCGGAGCCACGAATCAAGGTAATTCGTTCCTGGCTTAAAACACCTCCAGCAACCAGCGTAGCGACATCATCGGGATTCTGCAAAATGACGCGGCTATTTTGACGGTTTAGCAGTAGTCGAAATATTTGCTTAACTGCAGGACGCAGGAACCGAGCTTTAAATTTCGGAGAGGTAAAAAGAAAACCCAGCCCTGCCAAGGCATTGATAACAACATGAACCTTGGCAAAAAAAGCAGCAATCGTTCCATAAAGTACCGGTTTCAAAGCCACGTGATGGACAATATCTGGGTGCTGCAACCGATAGATTGAAATCAAGCGTCCAATAAGTCGCATTTCAGCCAGTGGATTCATCCCCCGACGGGACAAATCCACCGGAATAAGGGTCAAACCGGCAGCGGTGATTTGCTCACCATGAGAACTGACATGGGTCACCACCGAAACATCATAACCAGCCTCTTTTGCAGCGATAGCAAGTGGGAGACGATGAGAACAGAAATACCAATCCTCAGTAACGAAAAAGAGTAGTTTTTGTTTTTTCATTGCACCTTCCAATGACCACTTCTATCGCTGCCAATCCGTTGTAATTTACCCTCGGCTTTTAATGTTGCCAAATGTCCTTTAATCGTATTTTCACTTTTAGAAAGCCGTAGCGCAAGGTCATATCGCGTCATATCAGGGTTCTGTCGTAACAGCTCAAGAACTTGTTCCCTCGTCGTGGTTTTCTGGGTGGTTTTCTGGGTGGTTTTCTGGGTGGTTTTCTGGGTGGCTTTCTGGGTGGCTTTCTGGGTGGCTTTGGGGGCGGTCCCGAGAGATCCATGACTTTCATGAGAGGGGATCTCAACGCTAGTACGTATAAAAACAATAGTAAACCAGCTATCTTCAACAATGATTTTAGGGGGATTAACACCGTAGTCTAGACATAAGTTCCGTATTCGCTTGATCCCACTGCCAATTTGCTCAACCAAATCCATCCGATACAACATACTGAACAATAAAGGATTTCTAGGTATGCTTTTTTTACCCAGATCCTTTTCCTGCATATCGGCAGGCAAACCACCGGGACTAATCATTTCTACCCGATCATAAAAGATATGAATCTGAACATTAGCCGTTGAACGATAATCTCTGTGAGCCAGCGCATTTACCAGAGCTTCTCGTAAGGCATCTACTGGCAGCTCCAACCGCTCATTCCGCCCAGTGCCCGTAATAATAAATTCGGTATTCAATTTTGCCTGAAGGTAAGAAATCACATCCTGAAAATTTGTATAAATATCGCCGGTAAAATTTTTCCGATCCAGAATATGAACCGTTGATGTCCCTTGAAAAAGAGCACACGAAACGTGGGCACTCGGGCTGACGCTGTTTATATCTTGAGCCAGCAACCATGCACCAGCATTGGTCATTTTTTTATTACGAATCAGATGGAGATTTTCAAGTGCCTGGATAGGGGCAAGCCCAACAGGAATTTTAGCCCTTTTAGCAAAAGTGTGAAATGCTTCGTCAGTTAAATGGCTCTCCAACTCAAACCGTTCTGCAGCCATTTCGTCAAAACAGATCAACCCTTCCTGAAAAAACAGATTACGGATTTCATCCCGACCAAGCTGTTGAGATGAAGCCCCTTCACGCAGATAAAACTTACCGGCAAAAGAGTAAGGTTTACCTTTTTGTTCGGGAACCGAAACAACCAATATTTTTTCAACACTCTCAATATCAACAATGATGGAAGGTTCAATAGAACGGGCAATCGATTGAATTGCAGATTTCAGTTTATTGTGATTGCTGACACCAACAATTTCGCCACTATCTGTAACCCCGATCAATAAAATTCCCCCGGTTGCATTGGCAAATGCGCACAATTCTCGACCGATATTTGATGTTCCCGATCGTTTAAACTCAACGGTAAATCCTTCACCGAGAGCTATGAGATTATCTATTTCTTCTATTTTCAGCACTAGATTTTATCCCAACTATCTTTAATATCCATATTAAACCGGCCTTAAAACCTTTATTCTACAGGGATTCACAGGATAACTACGGATAAATTCTAGAACCAAAACCGTTCTTTTTTCTGGTTTTAACCTTAAATTTCTTTTGACCCTATCCTGCCCATCCTGAATATCCCTGTTAATTCAGACTTTGACCTTGGAACCTTCTTTCAACAGGGATGCACAGGATGTTCAGGATTGTAAACCCGAAGTCAGAGATCTTGACCTTATCCTGTCTATCCTGATTATCCCTGTTAATTCAGGCCTTGATCTTAGAACCTTTTTTCACAAGGATGTACAAGATATTAGGATTGTAAAACCAAAATCAACGCTCTTGACTTTATCCTGTCCATCCTGAATATCCCTGTTAATTCAGTCTTTGACCTGATAACCAGACCAATAAATTTGGATAGATTGTTCACTATCGCTACCGGTTCTCCGCCAACCACGCCTGAAACATCAACACATCCCACAAATAATAATGCCAGCGCCGTTTACCGCTGACATGTTCGTGCCACATTTTGCGAATCGGTGCCGGATTTAAAAAGCTCTCTTCCAACACAGATATCTATCCCACCAAACTGCGCATAAATGCCTCTAACCGCTGTGACTGTATCTGTAACGAATACCGTTTTCCCACCAGCTCACGTCCTCTCTTTCCCATGCGTTGCCGTAAGGAATTATCCTGTAACAGCTTACGTAACGCCTGCTCCCACTCCATCAGCCCTTCTGCGAGAAAACCGTTTACCCCTTCTTCAACAATGTCTCGGTTGACGCCAACAGGTGAGGCGACCACCGGCAGGCCACAGGCCATATATTGGATCAACTTATAGCCGCACTTGCCCCGTTCCCAGGGTGAGTCCGGCAGCGGCATAATGCCTATATCAAATTTTTGAATCGTCTGGACTTCGGTTTCTTCCGACCAGGGCTGCGCCTCAATCGGCAGATCAGCGACACTCTTCTCATCCACACCAACGGCAACAAAACGGACAGCGAATTCATCGCACAGCTTAGAAAAAACGGACGCAATATCCGCTAAATACCGAATAGTTGATGGTGAACCGATCCAGCCGACCACCAGTGGCGGTTGATGTTCCACAGAAAGCATCTTATATCGTTGAAGATCCACCACCGTGGGGATAACCTCAATCTGCCGTGCCCCGGCCTGACTGGCACGTTCTGCGAGATATTCATTGCCTGCAACAACCAATGCCGCATTTTCCATCACCGTATCAATCTTGCGCTCCAGCAATAGGCGAATAACCAAAATATGGTGTTGGTCATAACGATGGAACAGGGCATCATCATAATCAACCATATACAGCACGCCGACTTTGGCCAGCAGGCGTTCCGCCAGTGCGGGTAGAAACGGAAAGAGTTCTTTTTCAATCCAGAGCAAATCGTATTGTCTCACCCGCAACAACGCCTTGAAACGACGCCAGTACCCAGAAACCGTCTGTTTCCAACGGGGCTGACCACCATAAAGGGCCTCTATATAACCATCGGAAAACAGCGGACTGACATCGACCTGCCATCCTTTCGACTCCAGAAAAGGCAGATACTGAAGTGAACGAAGGCGACTACTGGCACCGAGTCTGCCATAACGACTTAACAACAACACTCGCACCTTAAGTATGCCTCAAACTCTGGGCACCGGCGTAGTTGGCAATAATATCGGCATCAGCGACATAACCATCCAATAGAGACTCTGCACAGCTCATCATTTCTGCCCCTTTAAGATTTTGGGTAGTTCACGATACAACATCCCATACCCTCGCCAGGTGTTACGCATATCCTGCACCCCGCCACGCAGCAGGGAAAAGAGTGTGCGGCTGAGCGGCTCAATCAGCAGGGTAATCACCGTTAATATCCTCGCCTGCCAGCGGGGAAAGTGTTTAAAAGCATAGAGTAGGCGACTTTGCAGTGAATAAAAGAGCCGCCTCGCCTTGACCTGCAGGGAGGTGCCGCCACCAAGATGAAAGGCTTGGGTTTCGGTCAAATAGACCGATCGCCAACCGGACTGGGCCGTGCGAAATGAGAGATCAACATCCTCCAAATAGACAAAAAACCGTTCATCAAAACCCTGCATTGCGGCAAACAGCCCCTGACGGATAAAGAAAAATGCGCCGATTACATGATCAACCGCTCGTGTTTCCAGATGATCCCAGGCTGCCATGTGTACACCTGCCCCTCTCAGTCCCGGTATTTTATCGATGCCGGTGGCCTGGGCGGCAAAACGCCCTAAAGTGGGAAAGTTGGCACAGGTGCGAGCCACCCGGCCATGCTCATCAACCAGTTGAATCCCGCAGATCCCCACATCCTGATTGGCTGTATCCTCCATAAACGCTACCGGCACAGCCAACGAACCGGTAAACAGCTTGGTATCGGGGTTTAGAAACAGTAGATAGTCGGCATCACAAACCGCCGCCCCCTGGTTACAGGCCGCAGCAAATCCCCGGTTTTCCGAGTTACGGATAATATGAAGCGGCAGTGAAAGCGACTCCAGACCCTCCAGCGAACCATCAGTCGAGGCATTATCCACCACGACCACACGAGCCAGGGTAAACCCATTGCGACTGGTGGAAACAATGGAATCAAGGCAGTCACGCAGTTGTTTACCGGCGTTCCAGTTGACTATGATGATGGCTAATGATGTGGGCATGGTTGTCCTTCAGATTGAGTGATTTTGGATTTATCCAGCAACCATAGGTTAATCAATGATACCGGTAAAAATATCACCCATATATAATCAAACTTCGCCAGATAAGGATTGGTGGAATTAGCAATTAAAAAGCAGGCTGTGCCCACCAGAGTTGGCAGCATATACACCCCCAACCAATGACCAGAGCGGACAATCTTCAAGCCCATCCAAAATGCCCAAATCACACCAGCACTATAAATAAAAAAACCAACAATCCCGGTATGAAATAACAAGGCAACATAACTCAATTCATAGGCCCAAGACATCTTAACTGAACGTAATGACCCCGCAACGCTGGCACCATGTCCCGCACCGAAAAGAGGGCTATCCATCCAACCATTCATCAAGGCAAAAAATTGTTCTGCTCGTGCGGACTCACTTGCCCCACCGTTGACAAAGTTAAATCCTGAAACTAGCTGTTCAAATATTACAGAAAAATTCAGTCCCAAAATACGGATCCCCAACAAAGCCAAGACTACCGCGATGACCGGAAAGGCGACAAGAAAACGTCTAACTTTTCTACGATTAAGCACCTTAAATCTTTGTGACAAAAACATCCTCATCACAATCACAATCATTGGCGAAATTGCCAATATCAGCCAAACCGCTCTGCGACCGCTCAAGATAGCCACCACAATACCAAGCAGGCAGGAAACCCAAAGCCATAACCTGGAAATCGGCACCCCAATACGCTTATGGTTAACAAACAACATAGCCAAAACAAAAGGCACCAGATAATTAAGTGACGAAATATTATAAAGGTTATATTCAACATAACCGCCATAAAAGCCCACAGCCTGGCCCATATTCAAATCAATATAAAGTGCGTGAGGCAGCCATCCTGCCACATACAACAGATAGGAGATGGAATATATTGAAATCGCTATCAACGAGAAAATCATCACCTTAAAAATACCGTCGACAACCCTCTTCCCACTTATCCCTGAAACCAATAGCGTATAGACTAGAGGCCAAAGCACATAGACCGTACCCACCCGCAGCGCACCGGGAGCATTATTGACCATGCCCAAGGACATAAATGCCAGCCCTGTAACTACCATGAGCAATGTCCATAACAGAACCCACATATGCAGATGCAACCTGCCACGCACCAATGCACCAGTACCAATGGTCAGCAAAATCATCGCCAGCAAAACAGCCTTGATGGGCTGATAGGTCGTAGGAACGAACAACATCATAAAAAAAAGGATATAGGCAGGCCACACCAACCATTTTTTATAATTTATGGCGTAATTAAATTGTACGCCTTCATTGTTAGCCACTGTATTCACTTACCCTCCAAATGCCTAACACAACACCGACACCCACTCTTGAATCACACGCTCAACAGAATACTCCTGAGCACGATCACGAGCCAAACGGCAGTATTTCAGCCAAGATTCTGGTTCACAAAGGAGACAATTTATCGCATCGGCAGCCTGATTGATATTTCTATCTTTTATCAAGAATCCATACTTTCCGCCTTCCAATATTTCATCCGGGCCGGTCGGGCAATCGAAGGCAACTACTGGCGCTCCACAGATCATGGCTTCAGCCAAAACATTTGGAAAACCTTCGTACCTTGAAGGCAAAACAAAAACTTTTGCCCGAGCCATAAACCTGTAAGGGTTTGGATCAAAATCAACAAATAACACTTTGTCAGCCACACCCAATTCTTCAGCTTTTTTATGCAAGAAATCCTTCCACTCTCCGCGACCCATTAGGACAAGATAAGGCTGACTCTTTAAGTTACATACCTGTGCAAATACTTCTAAAAGATCATCCTGCCCCTTCTGAAATGTCAAAGAGCCGACATTCAACACAAAGGGGGCATCATTCAAAAAAGCGAACTCCTCCGGCAACGGTTCCTCTGATAGGCATTTGATCTTTTTGTCATGATACAGGTTAGGTATAACTTTCACCTTGTCCGCTCCCACTATACGTCTCATTTGGCGACCAAGTTCCTCGGAGACAGCAATCATCATATCCGCTTTAGAATATAAGGCCTTAAAAAACCAGTCATGCAAATGTTTGCGAAATGACTTTTTGGCACAACCTGAATCCAAGGCGGCCACCCTGGAAGTGATTATCTTTTTTGCTGAATGGCAAGAGGCAATATTGTATATATTGGCTGTTTCCCCAAAACTGATTACGGTATCGATCTGATGCTCTCGGATAAAACCTCTTAGTTTCACTATCCTTAATAAGCCATTTTTGCCCCTTTTAACATTCCCAAGATCAAGTGAACCCGGAATATTGAAGTCATGAATTATCGCATTATAAGGGAAATCTGGTTCTTCAGTCCCAAAAAAAGCAACATATTGATCAAAGGTATCTGGCAACGCCATAGATATATTACTAACAGCGCGCTGCATACCACCCTTATGAAGATGTGCAAATAGCCATAGTATTTTTTTATTTTTCATTCTTTTCCCATGCCAGCAGACTCAAAAGACCCCACAACCTATCCGTATGGTTCCTTGTCCCTGAAGTATGTTCTTGCCACAAACTATTCACCTTGGCCGCTTGTAAACCCACATTCTCCAAACTTACTCGATCGTTCAATAGGTCTTCTGCCCACGGGCGCAACTCTTTTTTCAGCCAGGAAGAAAGGGGAATTGAAAACCCCATTTTTGGCCTATCGATAAGCTCTCTGGGAACATATCGGTAAAGCACTTCACGCAATACCCGCTTGCTATTGTTTCCTTGCAATTTATACTGTGGCGGCAGACTCAATGCGAACTCCAATACTCGGTAATCAAGAAGAGGCGCTCTGGTCTCAAGACTCACCGACATTGCCGCCCGATCAACCTTTGCCAAGATGTCATCAGTCAAATAATAGGCCGCATCCCAAAGAGCGGCAGCAGCAGCCACATTTTCAAGTTGGGGAATCTCTCGCTTGGACGGGGCTTTGATCTGATCGACAAATGGAGAATCAACCATGCGATATTTATCCATCCAGTAAATATCCATAGCCTGACCATGCGGTTGATTCCAAACCTCAATAACCGACTTTGCCCGTCTGGCGTATGTTTTTTCCCTACCTGATATAGCCAACATGCCCAGAAGAGTATTCCAAGGGAGCAATCTGAATGCGCGTGTTTTCCAGAATTTTTCAAACAGCGCATATTGGGGATAGCCCCAGAAAAATTCGTCTCCACCATCTCCAGACAATGCCACTGTAGCCTGTTCCCGGGCCAGCCGACAAACAAGCTGGGTCGGAATCTGGGAGCTGTCGGCAAAGGGTTCGTCCCATATTTGCGGAAGACTCGGGATAATGTCCAAGGCCTCTTGCGGTTGGATTATATGTTCAACGTGGTTAGTACCCAGATGCTCCGCTACTTTACGAGCATGATGGGCCTCGTTAAGACGTGCTTCCGGCATGCCGATAGAAAACGTTGTTACCTGAGAAGTCGTAGCGGCCTGCATCAAAGCCACGACCAGTGAAGAATCCATGCCTACGGACAAAAAAGCCCCTACCGGAACATCGGCCACCGCCTGCATCTTTACTGCCTGAAGCATTAATCTTTCAAGCTCGTCCACGGCCTCGGTAAAGTTCCCGGAGAAAGGAATTTGCGAACCTTGCAGGGCCATATTCTCAAGAGACCAGTAAGGTTCAGGCTCAGTCAATAACCTGCCGGCCTGTATATCATCTGCTCTCAGTTCCAGAAATGTGCCTGGTGTCAACTTATCAATACCATGATAGATACTGTGTGGGACAGGGACGTATCCCATGTGAAAATACAAGTTAATAGCGGCTTAAGAAAGCTTTCCCTCAAACGCCGGATGATGCTTCATGGCTTTAAGTTCTGAGGAAAAGAGAAAAACTCCGTTCTGCCAGCCGTAATACAGTGGCTTTTCCCCCATCCGATCCCGTGCCAGAGCGAGAGACTTTTCCTGCTTATCCCAAAGGGCAAAAGCGAACATACCCACAGAGGACTGAAGAGATTTTTTTATTCCCCATGCCTCGATATATTCAAGCAAAGTCTCCTTATCGGAATGACCACGCCAGCCGTTGTAGGGAACACGTACATTCTTTTCAAGTTCCTGTCTCAGGACAAGATGATTGTAAATCTCCCCGTTGAAAACCAGCACGAAACGCCCAGAAGCCGAGGTCATAGGCTGACGACCTGAAGGCGAAAGGTCAAGCACCGCCAATCGGCGGTGACCAAGGGCTACCCGGGCCTGTTCATCAACCCAAGTTCCACCGTCGTCAGGCCCTCGATGGACGAGGGTATCAGTCATTTTTTTTATTATGGGATGGTTATCGGGATGTTTATTTCCCGGTTTGTAGAGAAAGCCGGTTATTCCGCACATGTATTTTCCTCTGCAACAACATGATTGCGAGTTCTCATACGATAATAACCAAAAAACCCAGCAATGATACGTAACCCGTAAAATGGATTACAAAAGAGGAAAAGTACGCCTAGCTTAAAACGTCTCATTAAATACCAAAGGAACTTGACATATACCCCGTACCCATTGAGAGAAAGCCTCGCAGCATACATGCTCGCAAAGTATGAGATACATCTATGCTCCTTTATCGTTGCGACGATACTGTTCATGCCATGATTTTTTGCTTCTTCATAAATCGTCGTCCATATTTCAAGATTTTCAGTGATTTTTTTAAAATCCATAGATTTCGTTTCGTTCTGTTCATGAATACGCCAAACACCCACAATTATATTGAGATATTTAACCTTGCCAAACAGAGCAATTCGATAAAGAGATTCCCAGTCTGAACTGATTAAGTCTGCTCTATAAAAATCGAGATCCAGTGCGAGATCTCTTTTATAAAGGGTTGCCATATGTTTAAAAAAGAATTTCTTCCGGGGCAGATTTTTAAGGATACTGAGCCCGTAAAGTTCATTTTCTTTGGGAATTTCTGAAATAATTTTACGTTTCCCGGACGTCCAACTTGCACGAGCAGCCACAATAACAACATTTGGGTCATTTCCGATAAGATTTACGGCTGCAGTAATAAATTCAGGATCCGTATAATAATCATCACCGTCAAGATTTACGACATAATCACCAGAGGCATGATTATAGAGAAGATTTCGATAATTTTTCGTCCTGCCTAAATTGCATGGATTACGAATCAATGTGAGTCGGCCATCATCTATCCCTGATACAATGTCAGCAGTGCTATCAGTCGAAGCATCGTCACCAACTATCACTTCAAGATTTGGATAAGTCTGCATCAAGGCTGAATTCACCGCCTCCTCAATAAAAGACTCTTGATTATAGGTTGGGATCATAATTGTTACTTTGGGTGATCTGCTTTGATCCATTATTTAATCCTCGCCCATACAGTCATTCGACCTGTTTGACCAAATTTACTCAATAGCCATGCCCATGGATAGAGAATAAGATGGCCATATTTACCCGGGTGTTCCGGGAAATCGATTAATTTTTGGCCTAACCATGTAAAATTATGATCACAGAAAAAATAACCAAGACTCGCAATAAGGTTACTCAATACACGCTGGTGATAAATGAGTTCAACTTCCCAACCTGCTGCATTCAACATTTTTTTCATGGTCACTGGCGTAAAATGATAAAGGTGATTCGGTAATTGCAGAGCGTACCACCGGCTTTTAAAAAGAGTAAACTCAGCGGATCCGGCATTAGGAATCGACAACACAAGCCGTGTCTCTTGCTTAGCCCATTTTCTTAATTTTTTAAGGCAATTAAGAGGGTCATGAAGGTGTTCTAAAACCATCCATCCGATAATCAAATCGAAAGGTTCATCAGGGTCAGGTGCCGTTTCCAGAGCTCCGACATGAACTTTATACCCCAGGGTCATTGCTCTTTCGGCTGCAATTGATGAATATTCGATGCCTTCAACCTGCCAGCCCTGCTGTGCCATTTTATGGAGGTATGAGCCTGATGCACATCCCACTTCAAGCATTCTCCCTGGCTGCAAAGTAGGAATAGGTTCAGTGTTAAATTGCACAAGTTTTCTGTAAATTGGTTTTAGAACTTTTTTGAGATTCTTTTTGAATCCGCGTTTATTGTCAAACTTCTGAGAAGTTTCTTTGTGCGTAACCGTTGTGCCAAGATACGGGCCATAATCTTCAGGATAATAAAAACCAATCGTTTCAGGAACTGGTCTCGGGTTGGTACGCATGAGTCCGCATTTTTGGCATCTGACAACAGTAAATTCACCGGGAAGGTTGTGCAATCGGTCATGCCCTTTTAATATAGTATCATCGTTCGAATTTTTACAAAGAGGGCAGAAAACACTCTCGATCTTTATATTTGAGTATGACATGTTGTCCATATCGCCTTCCTCTCTATAAGATAAATCTGAAGTATCAGGCTAATCATGTAATAAAAACTGGTGGAAATGGCCAAACCGGCAATCCCCCAGAAATAGAATGAAAGCGCTTTTGCGGGCAGGAAAAGTGTAAATATACATACTGACAACTTTGTCGGAGTGACTGTATCGCCACTTGCATAAAACGCCGAAGATGTAATCTGACCAGCCATCCCCCCGACCAAGTTACCACCCAGCCAAATCATAATCCACCACAACGTCTGAACATTGTCAGCGGTTACGCTTCCATGGCCAATTAACAGATTGAGCAAAGGGCGTCCAATGATAATGACTGCTATGAAGCCCGCAAGACCCAAAAGAGTCATCTGCAATAATTTTCGGTAATAAAGACGTCTAAATTGAACAGCATTACCCACCTTATGGAAGTTACCAAGTAATGGCACCATAGGAGCCGTCAATGCTTTATTGAAAATTTGATTTATGACACCGCATAACCGTTGCGCAAGATAATAAAGTGACAAGTTTCCGCTTGCGGACCATGACAAAAAGAACCTATCTGCAACAGGTTCTGTTTTATAGTAAATCGTCCCCAACAATAAAGGTTTAATGCGATGCCACGCTTCAATCATCGCAGGGCTTTTCATATTAGGCAGTACTGGACGCCCCAAACTAGGAGCAAGAAATAAAACCTGTAAAGCCATGCGCAGAATAAATGCCCAGGCAGCAGCAGCCACGCCAAATACAGGTAAAGCCCAAATTAGAAAAAGAAAACCTAAAGAGCTGGCAAGAATTGGAGTAAATTCAGCCTGCACAAATTGTTGTCTGGAATGATATATTGCCCACTGAACCGCACTGACAGCAGCAAAAACTATTCCTAACAGTTGTATTTTGGCTAATGAAACAGTAAGATTTTGGGCCTCTATCGTAAATCCCGGGACAGTAATCGGAATCCACCAGCCAGCCGTGAAGTACAGTAAAAAGAAAATAATCAAAAAAAGTGTTGTAATCAGCAACATAAAACCCCAAGCGTCCTGATGAAGCTGTTTTTCATCTTCACCGGCTAGCAGGGGGACCAAGACATTCATAAGTGAACCCGTGATAACAACCAAAATCAATTGAGGTATGGTCATCCCAGCAAAAAGGGCATCTGTTTCCATTCCTGGCCCTAGTTGAGTAAAAACATACCATTGGTATAAAAAACTGACGCCTAAATTGAGAGCTGAGAGTAATCCTAATTGAAATGATAGTTTCATTGTGACCGTTCATAATTCTGTGACAACAACATAGCTGGAGCTGGTCACACATTGGAAGGAGGATAAAAAGTTGAGGTAATAAATCCAGTTTCAATAATTGGATTTACTGTTGCCCACTCACCGTCAAATTTCAAACCATTAGGAAACATATAACAATATGATAATTGATAAAGTTCTAGTCAGCATCAAGACTCAGGAGGTCTCGGTCACAACAGAAGAAAAAGCGCCCCCTGCCTGATCTTTAGCGGACAATACTGCCTCACCTGTTAATGGCCACTCAATCCCGATCTCCGGATCATCCCAACGGATACACCTTTCATACTCCGGCGCATAATAATTAGTCGCTTTATAAAGAAAATCAGCCGATTCACTTAGCACCAAAAAACCATGAGCAAACCCTTCGGGAACCCAAAACTGACGTTTGTTTTCAGCTGACAACCGAACCCCAACCCACTGTCCAAAGGTTTCTGAGCCGCTGCGAATATCGACAGCAACATCAAATACTTCACCAACAACGCAACGAACTAATTTCCTCTGAGGTTGTTTGATTTGATAATGGAGACCACGCAAAACATTTTTTACCGATCTGGAGTGGTTATCCTGCACAAAAGTGACGTCTTGTCCTACGACTTCATTAAATGCCTTCTGGTTCCAGCTTTCCATAAAAAAGCCGCGGTCATCGCCGAAAACTTGGGGTTCGATGATGAGGACATCGGGAATCTTTGTTTTAATCACATTCATTTAAAACCCATTCCTTACAGGGATAAAAGGGATGAAGGGGATGAACGGGATAAAAGCTAAATCATCACCATTTCTGACTAAAAAACAAAACTCTAAAGAACAATTTTAAAGTCAAGAAGGGGGCTACCCCTCACAGTCCCTTCATCCTCGTTAAAGTCATTTCTTACAGGGATAAAAGGGATGAACTGGATAAATTCAAAAGCAACCTTTTCTTCTTAAAAACCAAAAGTCAGGCTATGAATTCTCAAGTCAATCAGGGACTATCCCCCTCATCTTCTTCGTCCTTGTTAAACCCATTCCTTACGGGGATAAAAGTGATGAAAAGGATAAATTCAAAAGCATTCCATTTCTTGCTTAAACACCAAGATTCAAACTATGAACTCTAAATTTAAGTAAGGGCTATCCCCCTCATCCCCTTCATCCCTGTTAACATTGTATTCCGCACCTGCTCAAGTGAATTTATTATTGAAACGACGATACTCAAGTTTTGGAGTGCCAAAATTTATCAACATTCCAATCGGCATACCAGTGGCTTTCAAATAATTTAGAACTTGTGCAACATGCTCAGGTTTTAAAGCTTTCACTGCTTTGAGTTCCAGTATGACTTTATCTTCAACGATGATATCAGCGAGAAAATGTCCCACCTCTTCGCCCCGGAATGAGACTTTAAGGGAAACCTGAGACAAAACATTCAGCCCCTCATCACGCAATGCAATTATCAATGCTTTTTCGTAAACCGACTCAAGAAAACCAATGCCTAATTCATTGCTAACCAGGAAGGATGCTTTAATAATTCGCTGGGTTAAATCTTCATAAAGCATGCAACTCCCCCCATATCGGCAAATCGCCATTAAACACTTAAAATCTTTTTTTACAGAGATAAAGGGGATGAAAGGGATAAATTCAAATTAATACCATTTCCACTGAAAAGTAAGATTTCCTTCATTCTTGTTGAAATCTGATAAAATGGATAGTTCAAGAATTCATCGATAGTGTTTTATGGTCTATCCCTTGTATCCCCTTCATCCCTGTTAAATACTGCTTTCCAAAACCGCCTCTAAATACTCCCGGTAACTCGATTTAGGTGTATCCTGAATCACCTGTGCAAACTGCTGCCGATCAATAAACCCTTTTTTGAAACCGATTTCTTCTAAACAGGCAATTTTCAATCCCTGACGGGCTTCGAGGGTTCCGATAAAGTGGCTGGCTTCAAGTAAGCTCATATGGGTTCCGGTATCGAGCCAGGCAATTCCCCGTTCCAGCTGTTCCACCATCAGTTCCCCACGACGTAAATATTCAAGATTAACATCGGTAATTTCTAGTTCACCGCGAGCAGAGGGTTTCATCTGCTTGGTGATCTCAATCACATTATTATCATACAGATAGAGTCCGGGAACAGCAAAGTTTGATTTGGGGTGGGTTGGCTTTTCTTCGATCCCAATCGCTTTTCCCTGTTCATCAAATTCAACAACGCCGTACCGTTCGGGATCTTTGACTTGATAACCAAAAACTTTTGCTCCGGTCTCAAACTCTCCAACAATCCGGGTTAAATCCATTTTTCCATAGAAGATATTATCGCCAAGAATTAGACAAACGGAGTCATTGCCGATAAATTTTTCCCCCACGAGAAAGGCCTGAGCAATCCCCTTGGGTTCTGGTTGAACAACATAGGTAAACTTCACACCAAATCGACTACCATCCCCAAGTAATGCTTCGAAGCGTGGGGTATCGTGTGGTGTTGATATAATCAGAATATCATCAATCCCCGCCCGCATCAGAGTGGAGATGGGATAGTAAATCATCGGCTTGTCGTACACCGGTTGCAGTTGCTTGCTGGCAACCAGAGTTAATGGGTAAAGCCTGTTCCCTGCACCACCGGCAAGAACGATTCCTTTTTTAATTCCACTCACAAAAACCCTCCAATTAAAATATTAAGTTTACAGGGATGGAGGGGATGAACAGGATAGGTCAAAAACTAAGGTCTAGTCTTGGTTTCATCCTCTTATATCCCTTTTATCCCTGTTAAAATTTTTTATGACCTATTTTTAAAATAACGATCCAAACTATTTCGCCAATCCGGCACGTGCTCGCCGGTATTTTTGATATATTTTTCTTTAGACATCACCGAATATTTTGGTCTTTCGGCTGGTAGCGGATAACCCTCGGTCGGGATAGGGAGAATTTTCTCCACTTTGAGATCTCCTTTTTTACGGTACTGCGCAATAATTTCCTGAGCAAATTCAAACCAGCTGCATTCACCATCATTACTGAAATGATAGATTCCATAAGGGCTGTTAGGGGTGCGGGGTGAAGAGTGAGGGATTAAATCTAGTAAGGTAAATATCGCACCGGCTAGATCAGCGGTGTAGGTCGGGGTACCACGTTGATCGGCGACAATTTTTAATTCGGTTTTTTCTTTGGCAAGGCGAATTATGGTTTCAACAAAATTGTTGCCTCCTGCCCCATAGAGCCAACTGGTGCGAAGAATAAAGTACTTATCGAGTTTGGAGCCCAAGATGCTCTTTTCACCAGCAAGTTTGCTTTTCCCGTAAATGGAGAGCGGATTGGGTTGATCATCCTCGGTATACGGAGATTCCTTTGTCCCATCGAAAATAAAGTCGGTGGAGATGTGCACAAGGGTTGCTGCTGTTTTTTCTGCCAACTCAGCAAGGAAACCGAGGGCTTCACCGTTCACCTGCATCGCCAATTCGCGATGTTCTTCACAGCCATCAACATTGGTATAGGCGGCACAGTTGATGATGATATCGGGAGAACTCTCCTGCAAAGAAAGCACCTGGGTACGATCGGTCATATCAAAGTCGGGAAGATCGTAGGAGAACAGTTGGTACTCTGCAGAAAGGGATTTCTTTATTGCCGTCGCCAGCATCCCGTTAGCTCCAATCAGGGCAATTTTTTTCATCAGGAGACTCCCAACCGCTCACGTTGATACGAGCCATCTTGTACCCGCCGACACCACTGCAAGTTATCCAGATACCACTGCACGGTTTTACGGATTCCTGAATCAAAGGTTTCTTGCGGGATCCAGCCGAGTTCACGTTGAATCTTGCTGGCATCGATAGCATAGCGTAGATCGTGACCGGGACGATCGGTGACGTAGGTAATGAGAGAGGCGTGGGGGATGAGGCGTGAGGCGTGATGTGTGAGGCGTGGAGTGTTAGGAGTTAGGTCTTGCCCCTCACCCCTTACACTTTTCCCCTCACCAACTAACTCATCCAACAAAGCGCAGATGGTGCGAACCACATCAATATTCTGCTTTTCGTTATGACCACCGATATTGTAGGTCTCACCAACTTTACCGCGAGTAACAACGGTGCATAGAGCACGAGCATGATCTTCAACATAAAGCCAATCCCGCACCTGATTTCCTTTACCATAAACGGGTAAGGGTTTCCCTTCCAAGGCATTGAGAATCATCAGGGGGATCAATTTTTCGGGAAAATGGTATGGTCCATAATTGTTAGAGCAATTAGTGATCAGGGTTGGAAGCCCATAGGTACGCCGCCAGGCACGTACCAGATGGTCAGAGCTGGCTTTGCTGGCTGAATAGGGAGAGCTAGGATCATAGGGGGTTTTTTCGGTAAACAGATCTTGAGGATTTTCTAAATCACCGTAGACTTCATCGGTAGAAATATGGTGAAAACGGAAAGCGGCTTGACGTTGCACATCGAGTTCAGTCCAATAACTGCGAGTGGCTTCCAGAAGTGTGTATGTTCCGACAATATTGGTTTCGATAAAAGCAGCAGGGCCATCTATAGAGCGGTCGACATGACTTTCAGCAGCTAGGTGCATCACCGCATCGGGTTGATATTGTTTGAACACCCGCTCAAGTTCGGCTCGATCACAAATATCAACCTGCTCGAAAGCGTAACGGTCATTATCTGCAATGTCCACAAGGGAATCGAGATTACCTGCATAGGTCAACTTATCAACATTGACAACTGAATCTACCGTATTTTGTATAATGTGACGGATCACGGCTGAACCGATAAATCCTGCACCACCGGTAATAAGTATTTTCATTGTTTGCTATCCTTTATTATATATTAAACTCAGTAGTGTCCGGTTAAGCACAGTACTTTCAAAGGGACAGGTACTATTCCCCGGCAATTAACTCGACTTCACATTGCATCTGTTTAACTGCCTCTACTAAACTTGGGACTTCTGAGGGGGACAGACTTCTGAGGGGGACAGGCACCATTTCCCGCCAACTTTACCCTGCTATCAACTTCACCTTCACAGGACAAGCACCTGCGGAGCCAGTCACTGAGCTCAGAACCTCTGAGGGGGACAGGCACCATTCCCCACCATCTAACTCGACTTTACCCTAATATCAACTTCACATTCAAAGCTTTGCACCTTTCAAAAAGAAAAAGCAAAAAGAAAAAGGGACAGGCACCATTTCCCGCCAACTTTACCCTGCTATCAACTTCACCTTCACAGGACAAGCACCTACGGAGCCAGTCACTGAGCTCAAATTTTAACGATTCCAGTTCCGCATCTTGAATATTTCCAATTCAGTCATTGGCGTATCAACATACTCTGTCCATGATTGTGGCAATTCTATCGGCAAGGGAGCAAGTATGCCATTGTTACTATCACGGTCAGTGGGACTGGCACCTACGGAGCCAGTCCCCCTTAGATGGTGAGATGACCAAGGCCAATCCGCTGCGGAGTTGACCATTTTGGCTCGAACTGGGTTGCCCTCCACATAACGAATGACCGCGAGTAAGTGCTCGTCCGATTCAATCAAAAAACTTTTGTAGCGACCCTGCCATAAATGTCCGCTGGTTCCATAATGACGATGATAGCGCCGGACATGGGTTGACTGGAACCAGTGCATCCCCTGACTTAGCTGTTCTGCTCTTGTTGGATTCACAACCAAGTGATAATGGTTCGACATCATACACCAAGCTAGAAGTTCAACCGTATAGCGGTCACTCATCTCCAGCAGCAAATCGGTGAAGGCTTGATAGTCACGATCTTTGTGAAACACCCGCTGCTGACCGTTGCCACGATTAATCAGGTGGTAGATACCACCATCGACAAGTTGTCTTGCTGCTCTTGGCATGCCATCCCCCTCGGCAAGAACCTAAAAAAGCAGACTCCTCCGGGAACCTGCTTTCGTTCCCCTCTCAAGCACATGCTTTTATAGCATTATCGCCATATGGTTTCTAACATTTTTTTGCCATGACTTTGCGTTCAAAGGGACAGGCACCTGCGGAGCCAGTCCCTTTTGGTCTAATGATCAATCACTTTAAAAACCTGTAAGATAACTTCTTCCGCAAGCATTACGCAGCGCAAACAAAGATCTGCATCAGGTTCAAAATCTGGCAGCACTCCACCCAATGGGTATTTAGACGGAAGATAAATGGAATCAAGAAGATCACATTCTTCTTCACTCAAATCAATAACAATCTGCTGATCAGCCAGCAAATGAACCAGCTCGGTAATTGAATGTGTTTTTCGATGGCTGTGGGCTTTCTCAAGTAAAAGAGCCTTCAATGCTTTCTCAATGCTCTGTTGCATATTCTGCAGGCAGGGATTGTAAAGTTTCTGCTTGAGAAGCAGTCGCGCAGCCAACAAATTCTCCTCTGCATAATCCAACCATACTTTGACCTCATTTTTCATAGATCACCTCACCATGAGCAATAGCATTCAGCATTACACTGTCCTGCACACCTGTTTTGAGAGGCAGGATATCCAAAGTAATACGCTTAGCAAGCATTCGAGTTTTTCTGCGATATTTCATTGCAAGAGGGAGGTACGTCTGGTTACTGTTCTGGAAAATAGCCACATCTAAATCATGTGGATCACTGTCCGTGAGAAAAGATCCAAATACGACAATCTTTGTGATCTCTGACTCATCACGTAGACTTACTGCCAGTGCCCTCTTAATATCGTCTTTTTCTGGTTGAGTTAAATGCATATACCTCTCCATAACCAAATCATTTATCTGAACCTCCGAGAGGGACAGGCACCATTTCCCGCCAGTCAGCTCAACTTTACCCTGCTATCACCTTAAGCTTAAAGCACCTTCAAAGGGACAGGCACCTGCGGAGCCAGTCCCTGTCATCCTTATCATTACCTCAACTTTTTCTTCTCTTTGCCAGCCAATTCTTTAAAATTCTTGCCCGACACAACTGGATTGCCTGACCTTTTTTCAATATCCCGGCGCGTGTTTCCAGCAACTGCGCCGCCTTCATGGGCATCTTTCTTCAGCAGTTCAATACCTTTTGACTCTCTATCGCGGTGCAGTTTGGTGGTAGTTGCCTCACCAAGCATGGTCAGTATTAGTTCTATATCGGTCATATGGTCACGCAGGTTCTCGCGTGCCAATCCTTTTACTTGCTTGTATTCATCGACATTTAGTGCAAAAGCTCCCTGCATAATACTTTCCATCAGCAGCGACTAATTTCAGTTGTACGATTTTATCGTACAACTCAGAATACCCTTCTTTTGCGACCTTACGCTTGAGATCACTCCAATATCTTTTTGGTGTGTTGCTTGCTGTAAGAACGGCAATAATATCAATAACAGAAAAATACCATTCGCCGTCATTCATGATTTTGCGAATACGTTTACCTTCAAAAAAAGCCACCCGCAACAAATCAGATTTTGTCATAAAGCTAACACCTTTTTACAATGTAACCTCTGAATGGGACAGGTACCATTCCCCATCAATCAACTCGACTTCACGTTAATGCAAGCTAGAGGGATCAGGTGTTCACTTTTGACTAGTCAAAACAACAATTAAGCTTTAGCCGCTATCAGAACCTATCAAAATCAGCTTACATCTCTCTGCAGCAATGCATACAGAATTTGGATACAGCGCATTTTCCAACATGGTGACACCTGCAATCAACCGACGAAGATTTTTCCGTACGCGTTCAGAACATCTGAGAGAGACGGGCGCCTGATGTTTATTAGCGACCAAGCACTCTCCAAACCTGGGCTCATCCATACCCTGGCTTCATCTTTCATAAATAACCTCACCCTGCGCAATGGCATCCAGCATCATACTATCCTGCACACCGGCTTTGAGGGGCAAAATATCCAAAGCGATACGGCTGGCAATCATTCGCGTTTTTCTACGCTATTTCATAGCCAGAGGAAGATAGGTCTGGTCGCTGTTCTGAAAAACTGCCACATCCAAATCATGGGGGTCACTGGTCGTAAGAAAAGCCCCGAACACGACAATTTTGGTGATCTCTGATTCATCACGCAGACTTACAGCCAGCTCCCTTTTAATATTGTCTTTTCCCGGTTGGGTTAAGTGCATATTCTTCTCTCCATAACCAGATTTTCAATGGCATTGGGGACATTCATACTGTTATGTTTTTTCCACGTTTTCTTCAACAACTGCCCTACCCCTATTTTAGCCGCTATCAAAATCTATCAAGAGCTGTTACTTCAAAAACTTCATGACTATGGCTTATAAAACAAAAGTGAAAAGATTTATTATATGGCACTCTATCAAAGCTGTATTCCCGAGCGCATAGCTTCTTGAATTACCATCAGAAATCATCTCCACATTATTAACTCTGTATCGGTGCAAGGAGAAAAACGGTTATAAACCGATACTGTTCATTTTCGACTAATTCGATCACTCGCGACATATCAATGTTCATGTAATCATGAACAATCCGATTGCGCAATCCGACAATAGCATTCCAAGTGGTCAATTCACTGTCGTTTAACAGGCCAAGGTTTGACAACTCACTGAAACAGTCATAAGCCGATAGTGGAACCTGCTTACCATTAATTTTAAGTGTTTGCTTCGCTTTACCTATGGCATTTTCAGCCAAAACCTGAAAAGCGTGCAGGATCCCGTTTTTCTCAAGAGACGATAACTTCTTCCCGGCGAGAAGGATGGTACGAGCATCGTCCAAAATAGAAGTTTGATTGTGTGCAATGAGAGCGGTTTCCGCCTGATATAGATCAAGCCGCATAAATTTCCTCCCAATATGTCTCTTCTAATTCACGCCAAGTTCGTTGCAAAAAATGGCACCAAGCCAAGGTATCAGCACCGTGGAGAATAACACCCTCCTCGGCGACAAGAGCCTTCATAGCAAGACGCGCTGTCGGTAGATCAATAAGATCGATAGCCTCCATATCGGCTGGCAAAACCAACGAGAGGTGTTTGCGTAACTTTTCGGTGGCTGCCAGTTGCTCCATAAAGCCCAAGCCATAAACCCATTGAACAGCAAAATCCCAATCGCTACCAGGACAGTCTGTTCCTATCGCCCGGCTACCAACAAGGACGGCAAGTTCCAGTTCTGAAATTACCGAAAAGACAGACGTTAAATCCTTCAATTTCACGTGACAAACATTGGGAACGTCCATACAATTATGTTTTCCTCCAGATTTCCTCCAACAACTGCCCTGTTCCTATTTCAGCCGCGATCAAATTCTGCCAAGATCTGTTACTTCAAAAACTTTATGCCGATGGGTTGAACCTTTAAATACAGACTTTAATAGATTTTCATTGCGGCAAATATTGCCTTTATCATGAGGTTCTGAACAAAACCATAACCTTTTTTAGCCGCTATCAAAATCTATCAGGATCTGTTACTTCAAAAACTTATGCCGATGGGTTGAACCTTTAAATACAGAATGTTGCCCTTAAATACCGTTTGCTACACGTCTAACCTTGACTTTCTCTTCTCCAAAATTGATGACTAAACCAAGCTTTTTACCGGTTGCTTTTAAATAGTTCTGACATTGGGCGAAATGAATATTCTCAATAGCCTTGGTCGCTTTCAGTTCAACAATAATATCGTCCTCAACAACCATATCAGCAAAATAATCGCCAACCAAATGACCACTATAGGTAACCTGAACTGACATTTGTGTATTAACTGTCAATCCAGAAGCAGTCAGTTCAATTGCCAAAGCATTTTCGTAGACCTTCTCTAGGAAACCACAGCCTAACACCTTACCCACCTTATAAGCACAACTGATAATTGAACTAGCCAAGGCATCGTAATATGCTTTATCTTTGACCATCTTCCCCTCCTGAAAATTAAATACTCTCTAGCCGCGATCAGAGTCTGTCAAGATCTGTTACTTCAAAATCATTATACCTATGGTTTAAGTCCTTAAATACGGACTTTGATAGATTTTCATCGCGGCAAATATTGCCTTTGTCTTAACTCAAAAGCCCTTTTTAGTCTTGTTGCTGCTGTCGCACCTTCGCGATAAATTCGGCGAAGAACGCCGACATGATCCCACCCATCAAACCCAGCATCCCTGCCAATACCACGATGAGAGATTTTCCTGAACCCACTGGTTTCACAGAGCGCGACGCGAAACCCAGTACCTTGGTATCCTGATACAAGTTAATTTTGTTCTCAGCTTCAGAAATTTTACTCCGCTGCCTATCCTGTTCACTTGAACGCTGTGCCTGCAACTGAACCAACTGGCTTTTAAATTCATCAATTCTGCTCATTTGTGATTTTCGCAGGCGTAAATTTTCGGCAAGTTGTCCTTCAATTTTCTGGTTCTCATTCTCTAAACCAACATTCAAACGTTCCCGCAGTGTTGCCAGGCGATTTTCATTCTGCTGAATACCCCTATTTAACATTAAAAATGTCATCGCCTTAGCTTCGTCTTTTACTTCCGCGATAACCTTGTCTCTTTTGGCATAGGATATTTTTAAGTTTTTTTCTATTTGAGATATTTGATCGCGTAGTAATTTTTTTGTTTCTTTCAAACCATTTTTCTTGGCCAGGAGTATTGCTTTCTGATCATCAATTCCAGCTAAAGCCAACTGAGCCGATTCAATTTTTCCTTTTACAGTATTTTCATCCATGGCAAAAATCTTGGGATCTTCTAGATCTTTGAGAATCAACTTGGCTCTCTGGGCTAAAATTTCATATTGTTTTTTAGAGGCTGCGATCAGTTCACGGTGATTAGCGATAAGTGGGGAAACAGCTATTGTGTGTAAATCTTCAAAAAACTGTTGGTCATCCTCCCCACCTTTTGAGGTTATGAGCAAAATGTTACTGTTTTTATTCTCTTTAACCCTTGCAGAACCTAAGCGGTTAGCATATTTGCCACTTAGCTGTCTTGTTGCCATCGGAATGTAGACTTTTTCAAGCTTCAACTTGACGCTGGGAGAGGCTTCTATCCCAGTTTTTACTGCCGAATCGCTGCCACCGACAAGAGCAGTCCCAATTTGCACAGCCGTTGTATATTCATATATGGGCTTCTTCAAGAACGCATAGCCAATACCAGCAAGCAGACAGATAAGGGTAACAATAAGGATCAAACTTTTACGTTTCCATAAAATCTGGAACAGTTGCACCAGATCAATCTCGTCATCGGCGATTTGGTGGGCAGATCTGACCTGTTCTTGTTGACTTATTTCCTGATCCATTGATTAAATCATTTCTCGTTAATAATAAATGTTAAAAGCTCGCAAGTGGTAGAAACAATAACAGTTAAAATCACTGGCTGTTTTGCGGAAAATAACCCTTATACCACTCGATAAACCGCGCAACCCCGTCCTCAATTGATGTCGCCGGTTTGAATCCGACATCATCAATCAGCGCCTCAACATCGGCATAGGTTGCCGGGACATCTCCCGGTTGGATTGGCAACATCTGCTTTTCGGCTGTCTTTCCAAGTGCTTTTTCGATTGTTTCTATCAGATACATCAATTCTACCGGGTTGTTATTGCCGATATTATAAAGCCGGTAAGGTGCCGCACTGGTTCCCGGATCAGGGTGCATACCCGACCATTCAGAATTTGGGGTTGCTGTGTGATCCAGGGTGCGTACTACGCCTTCAACAATATCATCAATATAGGTAAAATCACGCTGCATTTTTCCATAATTGAACACTTGAATTGGCTCTCCGGCCAGAATCGCCTTGGCAAACAAAAACATTGCCATATCGGGACGCCCCCAAGGGCCGTAAACGGTAAAAAATCGTAATCCTGTCGTCGGCAAACCATGCAGATGGCTATAGGTATGCGCCATCAGTTCGTTGGATTTTTTACTGGCAGCGTACAGTGATAATGGATGATCAACATTATCGTGGATCGAAAAGGGCATTGTGGTATTGGCACCATAAACCGATGAAGAAGAGGCATAAACGAGGTGCTTGACATCATTATGTCGACAGCCTTCGAGAATATTGACAAACCCCTGAATATTGCTGTCAATATAAGCATAGGGGTTGATCAGCGAATAGCGCACGCCCGCCTGTGCTGCCAAATTGACAACTTTTTCAAACTTTTCACTTTTGAATAGATCAGTAATTCCCTGTCTATCAGCCAGATCCAACTTGACAAAACGAAACTTGCTTTGCCCCTCCAGCTGCTCTAAACGTGCATACTTCAAGCTGACATCATAATAATCGTTCAAATTATCCAGACCGACAACTTCGTCACCACGAGCAAGAAGATATTTTGCGAGATGAAAGCCGATAAATCCGGCGGCACCAGTTACTAGAATTTTCATAGTTTATCCCTAATGCTGTAATCAGATTATAGAAAATTTAAGTGAAAATGTCTGGAATTTTTGACAATACAAAAACCAACACTTTTTTAGAGACCTCAAGTGCTTCCACGACATCAGCAGACTCAGGTTCAAAAACATCACCGGGGTAACGGAAAGCAACTGCATAAGGTGTTAGTATATCAGCAATATCCAATAATTTTTCAAAAGTGGGATCGACCTCCATGCTCTGTTCAACAAGAACTGTCAAATGATGAATTTTATGAAAAGGGATCTCTTTATGGGTGAGAAAAGCTTTTAATGCTTTTTCTGCGCCCTGCTGACAATGATAAACGGTTGTGTCCAAAAGGGGCGGATCAGCTTTAAACAATAGTTCAGCAGACAGTAAATCGTTTTTTGCTTTAACCAACCATTGATTTATTTCATGAGTTTTGGGATCAACCATACAAAACCTCCCCCTCTTCCAAAACTTTTTTAACGAGAGAGGTCGCTACATTTTTCTTCTGCTCAACATCAGTACTCGTCTGCATCACAATATCAACCGGAATCTTCAAGCCTCTTAAAGCTTTATATACGTCACGAACACGCCTATAAGCGGGAAGATCCGAGGGCGGAACGATCACAAAGAGATCCAAATCACTATCTTCTGTCGGATGTCCCCAAGCATGGGAACCAAAAAGTATGATTTTTTCAGGATGAACCGTTTCAGCAACCCGTTTTATGATTTCATTCAGAAGGCTTACTTCAACTTCTTTCATTTACTGTTCTCCAAAAAAAATCGGAGAGGATTATCCCTCTCCGATCATTATATCTGCGAAAGTGACCAAGAAGCATCAATTATTTCTTTTTCTTCTTTCCTACAGTGATTTGATCACGCAGTTTTTCCAATATCTTCTCACCAATACCATTAATTTCAACAATTTGATCCACACTGGTAAATTTATGCTTATTGCGATATTCAACAATTTTCTGTGCTTTTGCCGCACCAATACCTTTTAATTCGACCAGTTGCTCTATGGTCGCGGTATTAAGATTGATTTTTCCCTGTGCAAGTACAGGCTGTCCGACAACACATAATATCAAAACCAGCAAACTGACAACAAGAAAATTTCTTACTTTTTTCATGGTAATCCCCCAATAAATGAAGTGTTCATAGTCTATCTGAACAACTCGGTGAAATGTCTTACAAAGAATGGCCCCCCTTCGCGCATGTTCAGGATGAACATATGAGGAGATTATCATCATACCAGAGGAATACAAAGAAAAAAATATTAGTCTTTTTCGAGAAACCATCTATAAGCATCTCTCAGGCCATTTTCCAGATCGCATGATGCCCGCCAACCAAGCGTGTTGAGTTTTGACACATCCAGCAGTTTACGCGGTGCGCCATCAGGCTTGGATGGATCAAATACTAGCTCTCCATTAAAACCTGTCACCCGGGCTATAGTTTCTGCCAGCTCGCGGATGCTGCAGTCCCCCCCGGTACCGACATTGATATGTGACAGCATCGGTTGTATGTGATCTTGATAGACTTCTTTTTCGAGATTCATCACGTAGACACTCGCAGCAGCCATATCATCAACGTGAAGAAATTCCCGCCTCGGCGTACCGCTACCCCAGATAACCACTTTTTTTTCACCCTTTTGAACTGCTTCATGAAAGCGGCGTAGCAGCGCTGGAACGACATGACTATTTTCTGGATGGTAATTGTCTCCCGGTCCATACAGATTGGTCGGCATGACACTGCGGTAATCGCGTCCGTATTGGCGATTGTAACTTTCACAAAGCTTGATTCCAGCAATTTTGGCAATGGCATAGGGTTCATTGGTCGGCTCGAGGACGCCCGTCAATAGTGCCTCCTCAGCCATCGGCTGCTCAGCGTATTTAGGATAGATACAGGAGGAGCCAAGGAACAGCAGCTTTTGCACGCCATTCTGATGTGCAGCTTGAATAACATTAGCTTCAATCAACAGATTTTCATAAATGAATTCAGCAGGATAGGTATTATTGGCATAAATCCCCCCGACCTTGGCTGCAGCGAGATAAACCTGATCAATCCGATTCTCCAGAAAAAACCGTTTGACCTGATTTTGCTCCAACAAATCCAACTTGTTGCGCTCCGCTACCAGAATACCCTCACACCCCAGCAAGGTAAGCTGACGCACAATAGCAGAGCCAACCATTCCGTTGTGCCCGGCAACGTATATCTTTTGCACTTCAGTTTCCATTTAATTTTCCACTGATACGGGAATATCGTAGCCATGTTTTTTCAAAAAAGCGTGCCTTTGTGCAATTTTTAAATCTTCGGTGACCATTTCAACACACATCTGTTGTGCAGTCATTTCTGCAAGCCAGCCAAGTTTCTGTTTGGCCTTGCTGGGATCTCCCAATAAAGTTTCGACCTCAGCTGGCCGAAAGTAACGTGGATCGATGCAGACAATAACGTCTCCCGATTTTAAAGCTGGTGCTTTGTCACCAACAATATCCTCAACAATGCCCTGCTCTTCCAATCCACAACCAACAAACTTCAAAGATATTCCCAGCTCTGCAGCTGTCCAGTAGATGAAATCACGCACGGAATATTGCTCCCCAGTCGCAATCACATAATCGTCTGGGGCATCCTGCTGCAACATTAACCACTGCATACGAACATAATCCCTGGCGTGCCCCCAGTCGCGTAATGCATCCATATTACCCATGTACAGGCAGCTTTCCAGACCTTGTGCGATATGTGACAGCCCGCGGGTGATCTTACGGGTGACAAAGGTTTCTCCACGGCGGGGAGATTCGTGATTAAACAATATCCCGTTACAGGCAAACATGCCGTATGCTTCCCGATAATTGACCGTAATCCAGTAGGCATAAAGCTTAGCCACCGCATATGGGGAGCGGGGATAAAAAGGAGTGGTTTCCTTCTGCGGGGTTTCCTGAACCAACCCATAGAGCTCTGATGTTGACGCCTGGTAAAAACGAGTTTTCTTTTCAAAGCCAAGTAAGCGGATTGCTTCCAACAAGCGCAATGTGCCCATGGCATCAACATCGGCAGTGTATTCAGGGGCTTCAAAGCTGACCGCAACATGGGATTGTGCCCCAAGATTGTAGACCTCGTCCGGCTGAACTTCTTGTAAAATTCGGGTCAGGTTGGAAGAATCGGTCAGATCACCATAATGCAGTACGAAATTTTGGTTTTCAACGTGCGGGTCTTGGTAGATATGATCAACCCGCTGGGTGTTGAGTGAGGAAGCTCGGCGTTTGATGCCGTGGACTTCATAACCTTTTTCAAGCAATAACTCAGCGAGATAGGAGCCATCCTGACCGGTCACTCCCGTGATAAGAGCCTTTTTAAGCATAAAGAAAACCTTCTTCCAGACACATCGGATTCACACCTGTAGCGATATACCACAATGCTGTAGATTTATCTTGTAACAACACTGCGCAAACGAACACGAATTTTTTCAATAAAGTCTCGCGCAGCAATAGCCGGGTTGTTCTTACGCAACTGCCTGCGAGAGGCAACAACCATACCGTTGGGAGAGGCGCTCTGTAGCGCATGCCTTGTTTCAATTTCTCGAGACAGCACCGCAAAAAGATTGTACTTCTCCAATACCCTTCTCCGTGCCTCTATGATATATGGCAAGCGACGCTGGTATTCATCATCTCTGATCGCCCTTTGGATAATTTCACAGGCTCCGCTCAGATCAAAAATATCAATCGGGATAAAGCTTTCTTCGGGAAAATAATCGGTAGCATTCGGGCAGCCAAAATAGAAGGGGAGACTCAACCCGAGAAAAGGGTCTGCGAGCTTTTCCGTCCAATGATGTTCACCCTGAAAATTTTCTATAGCAATATGATATCGGTACTCATCCAACGCCTCAGCTTTATCCTCCATAGCCCTGACACCATGGCCGAAAATATCCAATTTGGGGAGTTTTTGCTGCAGATCCTGGGTGAACTGGTAACGTTTGTTATGCAGAGTATGTCTTTGCTTTTTATTTGAACATACAGTCGAAATAGTTTTAGTCTTCTTGAAAGCAGGAATCGCCACAATATCATCATAAGTGAGCAAATTTTCATTCCCCCAGCCGTAGAACCACTGTAAAGCTGGTTGAGAAAATATTCTGTCTGCGTGGGGTAAAGACCACTCAGGTTGGCTGGTCAAGACACAGCCGAACTGTTTTGTAAAATCATTGCCGTAGGACTTAATCGACGGGGGTTCAGTTGTCACCAAGAGAGTATTCCGTTGTGGGCAGGCCAGAATCTCTTCCACATGGGGAGCCGGCAGATCATTATAAACAACGAACCAATCATAATCCCTGACAGAAGAGTCAAAAATATATTCACAGTTTTTCCAAACCGCGCCCCCACCAGGAAACTGGCGAAGCCAGAGTGGCGCATTGAGGGTACAGAATTTGACCCTGATTTTGTTATGATTTCGATCCATTTTATTCGGTTTCTAAAAATTAAAAGTGCAGCCTATCTGTTCTCAAGCACAGAAAAACAAACTGTTACTTCCAATAGTCCTCAATCCATGGAGTAGGTCTTACTACTTTGTACAGACGTTTCCAGAAAGGTATTTTCTTGGCCGTTGACCAAACACCTTGAACCGCCTCATGGGGATTTGGAGAACCATGAAAAACCAGAACCTTAGCTCCTTCTGGAATTCGAGGAATAGTGAAATGTCGTAAAATTCCTTTCGGCATACAGTGAAAACGAAAACTTCGGCACCATCTATCTGGCCAAAAAATCAATTCACCGAAACGCTTGATAACTTGTGCGGAGAGATACTCCTGACTCGCAGTGAAATACTTGTCAACAACTTCACGGGGATGGTGTTCAAAGTGCTCTTTGATATAGCCGAGCTCACCAACGACCCAAGAGTAACAAGAGGCTTGGCCAACATGATTACCTTGCGTGTTCCAATCATTGATGATCACAAAATCACTTCCAGACGGATATTGAAAAAAACAATCAATATTCTGAACAATAACAATATCAAGATCAAAATAAAGTACCCGCTGACCATTAAGCCCCCCAAGAGCATCATCACAAAGACCAACCTCCTTCCGATAAACGTACTTATTTTCCTCTGGTTTTACGTTAAGCACGGGAAGCGGTTTAGGGATAATTTCATTACTAAGCCCATCTGAATCATCAGTAAAGCAATAAAAATTGAAGCTTAATGTAGTGTTACGCTTCACCATCTGATAAAGCCGATTAACATATTCAGCCGAGTATCTCATACCCCATTTGATACAGATAACATTATATTTGTCTTGAACCATAGTAGCTAAAGAACACGAACCCATAAAAACCCCTTAATCAGCTTCGGAAGCGACAAGAGCATCCTCAGAATCTTGTTCATTTCTATCCCTCAGCTGCGCAAAAGATATAGCCAAGTAAAAGTAAAAAAACGCTAAAACCATATTATGCTTGGACCATATAGACAAATACGCTTGACCGGCAACAAGTACAGCAAAAAAGGTAGAAACAAGTAAAGCCCTCTGGTGAGGATCCGTATTTTTCTTGTATAATTTAAAAATATCTACCAACCAAACAATCAAGAAAACGGTGAACACAATCAAGCCTGCCCAGCCCATCGTAGCAAAAGCATCAAGAAAAATATTGTGTGGACTTCCATAAGGAACGACCCCCTGCTCCCTTAAGAATCGCCCAGCACCAAGACCAAGCCCCAAAACCGGACTATTATCATTAATATATTTTATATATTCAATGCTACCAGAAATTCTTGCAGAACTGTGTATATCAGAAAAAGAAAACGGGTTTCCAGAACTGATATAACTAACCAATAGCAATAAAAACAAAAGCATAGCAACAATCAATGTATATAACAAAAACTCTCTCTTCTTTCTGGCGGAAATCCACGCATAGACAATACCGGAAAGAACAATTGTAATTATTGCTGTTCTTCCTTGGGAGGCAACAGCGGCAAGAAAAAAAGACACAACAAACAGACCACTAAAAAAAGAGGGGAATTTAAAATAATTGAACAGCAAAAAGCATGACCCAACTGACAAATAACTATATTTAGCATGATAGCTCGAGTGTACGAATTTGACTATTTTCTGATATTTAATTGAATGTATAATATTAATATCAATAGAATAACTCACCAGCAGAAAGAAAGAAGCTATAAACAAAGATAATGACAATACACGAACAGCATATAACTTGTTTTTATAATAATTTTTCGATTTCATAAATAAGTGTTGAGATATATAACAAACAGTTAATGTCATCAAAGCTACAGAAATTTGAGCACCTATATCATCTAATTGACTATATTTAGTTGGTATTATATTCACTACAAAAGTTAAAAAAAAGTAGATTGAGACTGTAATAAATAAAGGATCAAACTTATTCCCACGAAAGCTTTCTTTAAAGGAAAGGGTAAAAAACAAAAAGATCAATATAAAAAAATCAATATAAAATATTGCTCTACCAAGGTATAAGCATAAAGGCATCAGTGCAATTATTTGTATTAAAAATTTTTCTCTATTACTAGAGCTAAGACCGCTTAGAGAGGGGGGGAATTTTCTACTTCTAGTTAATATCATTTTATCACCCTAAGGGCACACAGTTTGTTTATATACATCTTCTATTTTTTTCATCATCACTGAGAAAACAAATTCATTTTTAGCATAATTAAAAGCACCCTCAAAATCTTTCAATACATCTTTCTTGTTCTCTACGACGTATAGCATTTTTTCTGCTATTTTTTTTGAATTTCCTACGGGGACAATATATTGCGAATTTAAGGTTAAAGAAATATCAGCAACATCTGTCGATATAAGTGGAGTATCACTAAGCAATGACTCTGCAAAGACATAAGAGAAGCCTTCACGATAAGAGGTGATAACAGCTGTATCAGCTTGCCAGAGATACCCTGAAGCATTTTTAAGAAACCCCAGAAGACAGACCTTTTCCTGTACGCCAGTCTCAACAATTAACCTTTTCAAAGCGTTACTTTCAGATCCATCCCCAATGATTGCGAGTTTTGCAGGGACATCAATAAAGGCTCTGATTAACAGATCAAACCCTTTAACTTTTTCCAGTCTTCCGATCGCGCAGAAGAGGAACTCTTCCTCCCCTATTCAACATAACCTCCGCAAACTATGAGTTACAACAGGTAGGGTGACACCGTTGGGAATCACAGTCAGATTTTTATTTGTGACGTTGCTTGCAATTCTCCGTGATACGGAAATGACATGGTCAGCGCGAGAGTAGACCCATATCTTTTTCTTTTGTCCATGCAAGGTTGCAACAAAATTGAAACGACAAAACGGCTTAATCAGTGCCAGCAAAAAACAGGCTTTATTCGCATGGGCATGAACGACATCAAACTGTCCATCTTTGATAATTTTTTTCAACCGCAAAAGGTTACCAAAATGGAACCGCCCTTTGGACAGATCAAGCGGAGAGAAGTTCACCCGCGGCGGTAAATGTTTTTTGATATTTGGGTGCGCAACAAGAGTGACATTATGTGAATTTGACAATCCCTTTGAAAGATTTAAAACATGCTGTTCAAGACCACCAATCTGCTTTAAGTTTCCAGCTAAAACTTGGCAAATATTCATCGCAACGGTATTTCTTCTTGCAACACTTTTCTATAGGCCAACCATTCTTGTCGACACATTTGTTCCACAGAAAAATGAATACCAACCCACTCAGCACCCCTTTCACCCATTAACTTCAAATCACTAACGGGAGATAGCGCCAGTCTCATTTTTTCTGCCAACGCGACTGAATCTCCGGCCTTATATAACCATCCAGTAACTCCATCTCTGATGGTTTCTAAAGAACCGCCATGCGCACTTGCTATAATTGGTATTGCCATTGCTTGGGCTTCTATCGCGACCCTACCAAAAGCTTCGGGTTCTGTCGAAGCAGATACAACAACATCAGAAATGGCATAATAGCGAGCAATATCTACCTGGCTCCCCAAAAAGTTAACTCTATCTGATATACCAAGATGAGCTGCAAGTTTTTTCAATTCATTTTCATAGGCCTTTTTTCCTCCCGCACCGCCAATAATAAGCGCCTGCCAAGGGAGATCCTGAATCTTCCCCAATGCTTCTAAAAAGACATTTTGTCCTTTCCAGCGGGTAAGGCGCCCAGGTAATGAGATAACCATGTTCCCGTCTTTGATACCAAGAATTCGTTTCGTAGATTTCTTATCACATGTATCAAAATCTTCAGGATTAAATTTCCCCGGATCAAATCCACGCGGAGCAATATCAATACAGCTTGGATCAACCTTATAATTTTCAACAATGTGATCCAGTATAAATTCACTGATCGCAATAACACGGTCGCCTCTGACCATGACGCTGTTGTATAACCATTTGATTCGGTTTTGAATTTTATGAGTCCCGTGAAACGTAGTGATCAGCCGAGTCTTCGTTAGCCAACAGGAAATTAAAGCAGCCCAGGCTGGAGCTCTTGAGTGGGCATGCACAAGATTAATATTCTTCTTACGCATGATTTTAGCTAGCAATAATGCCGACATCAAGATGGTCAGGGGATTTCGCTTTGCAAGTGGCAGCACATAGTGTTTGGCTCCAAGCCTTTCTAACTCAGGTACCAATTTTCCACCATTTGAGGCAACATAGCTTTCTGCACCTTGCGCCACAATGAAAGCCGCCATTTCCAAAGTCCCTCTTTCGACGCCACCCTCATTCAGAGCAGCAGTAACCTGCAATATTTTTAGCGTCTTACGAACTTCTATCATAGTTAAACACTTTTTGACTCACAGTCTATAAACAGGGAAAAGGCCTCTTTTATCTGAGTCCCAAGGTTTATTTTTTGCCGCGCAGCTCCAACCTGATCATAAAAAAGATGGACGCAATTTCGCTCAACCAAATCACGAAGAAGCCTTGTAAACTTATTGTTCCACCCAGAATACTGAAAAAGCAGAACCTCAACGGACGCCTCACCAAAACTGACCGCTTCACTGATCATTAAACTAGAATCGGCAGTCAGGAAAACATACTCACTATGTTGCAGATAATCAGGAATCGGATTTATTGGCTCCCGGGAGTAAAACACTGCCCGGTCATAATTGAATTCACGGAGCATCTTCTCAAC
>Ga0256840_1000186_pt1 | contig 59418 bp, 49 predicted proteins | sample 355202metaG_FD_185969 | JGI IMG/M metagenome (GOLD analysis project Ga0256840, IMG submission 185969) | Hydrothermal vent microbial communities from Mid Atlantic Ridge, Atlantic Ocean - 355-202 | ecosystem: Environmental > Aquatic > Marine > Hydrothermal vents | place: Atlantic Ocean: Mid...
AGATGTGTCAATAACTAATTTGACCCTGCCAGCTCTTTGTAGATGGACTCGCAATCTCATGCTTCCACCTCACTCAGCGACCGCGGCAAACTACCCAATCACTTCACTCCTGTCAACGTTTATTCGCAATTTATTTATGTCTGGAAAGGTGAATCTATTTGAAGCCCTGAATGCACGATGTTTTTTTCAGGAGAAGAAGATGTACTTTGTTGCGGTAGAGAGAATTATTATGGACAGGATTGCTTTTATGGCCTTGGGAGAGAAGTGTCGTTGTGCTTTTGCTCCGAGATAGATTCCGGCAATACCGCCAAGACCAAAGAGGATTCCAAGTGGATAATCAGGGGCGATGTCTTCTGTTGTGAAAATAGATGTTGCAGAGAGAAACTGAAATAGCAATACTCCGGCAAAAGAGGTGATGAATGTTCCCATAAGGCTGGCACCAGCGACTGTATGGATGGGGAGTTTGTAGATGGTTACAAAAAAAGGTGCGATGATGGCACCGCCCCCTATTCCGTAGATTCCTCCAATGAGGCCAACAATCAGACTGAGGCCTATTATGGAAAAGGTGTGTATTTGGTAATGGATGCCATTGAAGTGGTAATGAAGTGAATGAAGGCTGAGTCTGGTTTTGTTTATCCTGAAATCATTTGTGGAGTCCTGGGTTTCTTTGGTGTTTCCTTTTTTTATGATATCAATACAAAGTTTCGTTCCTATATACAGAAGGACCAATCCAACAAAAACTTTAAATGTTTCAGGGGAGGGGAGGTAGAGGATTCGAATAAAAACCCCGCCAATGACACCTGGAAGGGTTCCGATAACAACCAGCCAGGTTAATGGCCAGAGCATTCGGCCTTCTTTGACAAAACGGTAGATACCACCGGGAATTGCTATGATATTATAGAGGTGGTTGGTGCTGCTTACTGCAGGACTGGTAAAACCAAGGACGGAGACCTGGAAGGGGAGGAGGAGGAAAGCCCCTGATACTCCGGCCATGGATGTGAAGAAAGATATAACACATGCTACAAGTGGCGGGATAAAGGGAGAAATCTCAATATCGGCCACCGGAAAATACATACAGCTCCCCTTTTGGTATCAATCAACCCATTTTTGAAGGGTGGCGATGATTTTTTTCGCCTGGTCGGAGCTTGAGATATTAAATTTTGACTTTGGGAGGTACTCTCCATTGCGTTTCTGGTAGCGTCTAATGGTGTACATCTCCTTGGTAAACTCATTTTTAGCACGGCTCCAGTTTTGGTATCTGAAGATAATGGTCGCCCATGCCCCTTTGGTGAGGATTTCTTTGTCAAGTTCCTGAACCAGAACCTGTCCATCCTCTTCGTACTGTATGGTGATATCGTTCACATCACTGCTCATTATCTGCTCCAAGATGATATATTACTTTCTAAATGTATGGAATAATAGTGGTAATTTAAGCATGATGGCGTCGTAAAAACTCATCACCTGCTTCATTGCTGCATTTTTTGTTTAACCATCTATCAATTGATCTTTTTATGAGTCTATCAAACATATCCTGCATAAAAAAGAAAGGGGAAAGCGGCCCTGTCGCAGCATTCCCCTTTCTGCTACATTCTTAACTGGCAGTGAAAGTCAGTTCACCGCCACTCACGGCCACTAGGATTTTGCTCTCTTCGGGGAAAGTCCCTGCCAGGATCTCCATGGCCAGGGGATCCTCGAGGTGTCTCTGGATGGCCCTTTTGAGAGGTCTTGCTCCAAAGAGTGGGTTGTAACCACTTTCCACCAGCAGAGCTTTTGCCTTGTCGCTGATTTCAAGGGAGATCTTCTTGTCGAGCAGTCTGTTTTTCAATCGTTGCAGCTGGATGTCGATGATTCCAGACATGTCTTCCCGCGACAGGCTGCGGAAAATGATGGTTTCGTCTATCCTGTTTAAAAATTCAGGTTTAAATTGCTGGTGCAGGATCTCTTCGATCTGGTTGGAGATATCTCTTTGGCTTTCTTTGTTTTCGGCCATTTTAATGATCAGGTCACTGCCTAGATTAGAGGTCATGATCATAATGGTATTTCTGAAATCTACAGTCCTGCCTTTACCATCTGTCATACGCCCGTCATCTAGTACCTGGAGCAGGACATTGAAGACATCCGGATGTGCTTTTTCGATTTCATCGAGCAGGATGACGGCATACGGTCGCCTTCGCACCGCTTCGGTGAGATATCCGCCTTCGTCATATCCAACGTATCCTGGAGGAGCTCCAATGAGCCTTGCCACGGAGTGTTTCTCCATGAACTCTGACATGTCTATGCGGATCATGGCCTGTTCAGAGTCAAAAAGAAAGTCAGCGAGGCTCCTTGCAAGTTCAGTCTTACCCACGCCGGTGGGGCCAAGAAAGATAAAAGAGCCAAGCGGCCTGTCTGGATCCTGCAGTCCTGCCCTGGCACGTCTTACCGCATTGGATACGGACTGGATGGCCTCTTCCTGGCCTATGACCCTCTTTGAGAGTTCATCTTCAGCGTGAACCAGTTTGTCTTTTTCGCCTTCAAGAAGTCTGTCTACGGGAATTCCAGTCCATTTTGCCACAACTGCAGCCACATCCTCACTACCAACCTCTTCTTTGAGCATCTGGTTATTTTCCTGGATCTCGTGAAGCTTGGCATTGGCACTGTCCAGCTTTTTCTGGAGTTCGACAATTTTTCCATAGCGAATTTCTGCGGCACGACTCAGGTCGCCGGAACGCTCAGCTTTTTGCTCTTCTATTTTGGCCTCATCGATCTCTTCCTTTGCCTGGCGGATGGACTGGATTATATCACGCTCAATGGTCCATTGCCCTTTGAGGGATGTCAGTTCGTCGTTGAGCTCGCCAAGTTTTCTGTTGACCTCTTCAAGTCGTTCTTTAGAGGGCTTGTCTTTCTCCTTTTTCAAGGCCTCTTTTTCGATTTCCAGTTTTATCTTGATTCGTTCAAGGTTGTCGATTTCTGCAGGCATTGAATCGATTTCGATGCGTAGTTTTGAGGCTGCCTCATCGATAAGATCAATAGCCTTGTCCGGAAGAAAACGATCAGTGATATATCTGCTTGAGAGTGTTACTGCAGCAACAGTGGCAGAATCCTGGATCCGGACACCATGGTGCAGTTCGTACTTTTCCTTGATTCCGCGCAAGATGGCTATTGTGTCTTCCTCACTTGGCTCCTGAACCAGAACAGGCTGAAAACGTCGTTCAAGTGCTGCATCTTTTTCGATATATTTACGGTATTCGTCAAGGGTCGTGGCACCTATACAATGTAACTCTCCGCGGGCAAGCGCGGGTTTCAGCATGTTGGAGGCGTCCATGGAACCTTCGGCCGCACCTGCCCCAACTAGGGTATGGATTTCATCGATGAAGAGAATGATCTCTCCAGCTCGTTTTTCTACCTCTTTGAGTACCGCTTTGAGCCTGTCTTCAAACTCTCCTCTGTATTTTGCTCCTGCTATGAGAGCTCCCAGGTCAAGTGATACGACCTGTTTTCCATCAAGAGTTGCAGGGATATCACCGTTTACGATTCGCAGGGCAAGGCCTTCGGCAATGGCTGTTTTGCCAACGCCGGGCTCTCCGATGAGAATGGGGTTATTTTTGGTCCGCCGGGAGAGTACCTGGATAATCCTGCGGATCTCCTCGTCTCTGCCGATCACAGGATCAAGTTTTCCCTGTCTGGCAATATCGGTGAGGTTCCTGGCGTATTTTTCGAGTGCCTGGTACTTTTCTTCAGGGTATTGGTCTGTTACCCGCTGGTTTCCCCGAATGGTTGTGAGAGCGTTGAGGAACGATTTTTCATCAATACCAAATTTTTTGAGCATCTTGGCGCTGGGTGATTTTCCATCCTGGATAATTGCCAGAAACAGGTGTTCCTGGCTGATAAAATCATCCTGCATCTGGCTTGCTGTATTGAACGACTTGTCAATGATTTTGCGTAGGTCGTTTGATAGGTAGGCCTGTCCAGCGCCACTGCCACTGACCTGCGGGATTTTTGCTATAAGTTTTCCGGTTTCCATCAGAACGACCGATGGATCGATTCCCATTTTTTGAAGTACCGGGACAACTACACCTTCTGGCTGCTCCAGTATTGCTTTCACCAGATGTGAAATTCGTATCTCTTGGTTGTTGCTGTTCTGGGCGAACTGTTGAGCTGCCTGGATAGCCTCTTGGGATTTAATTGTAAGTTTATCGAATTGCATGATCTGGTCCCCCTTTCTTTTTTATGAAAAAACATAAAAAACAAAAAAATATTATAAAAACAGGTTACTAAACCTGGTGTCATTTTCTTTGTAGGGAAAATTAAGGACGAAAAAGGGGTGTGTCAAGTTTTTGGCAGGAAATTTGCAATAAGTGCTGTTATGCACTGTGAGGAAAGGTGGTGAATCCATGCCTGGATCCACCACCGGGAACAACTGGCAGGATCAGCCGCAGCCGCCGGACCCGCAGGAACCAGAGCTACATCCGCCACCACTACCGCTGATAGGGTTGGTGGAAGTGATTCCAAAACCTGAACGGGGGCCAGCGTCGATAAACTCGACTTTTATGGCACCGCAGGTGTTCATTAATCCTTCTTCAACCAGGAATGTAAGATCATCCTGGTCATATACCTTGTCGTTATCTTTTGGCTCGTCCAGAGCCAATCCCAATGAAGGGCCTGCTCAGCCTCCCTGCATCAAGGCAATACGAAGGGCAGAACTGATATTGTTCTGTTCCAAGTATTCCTTGAGCTTTTCAACCGCTTGGTCTGTTACTGTAAAATCAGACATGAAAACCTCCTGTAAAATAAAAAAATAGCAAAGGAAAAACCTTTGTTTCGTTTGCCAATTGAAAATATCGTTATCTGGCCGATATGTCAGTTTGTACTTTTCATCATCGGTGAAAATGATATTATACAATCATAATAACTCACTTAAAGATGTCAATCTTTGTGGTGTGAAAATCGTTATCAAAACTAACAACCTTGCGAGCGTTGCCGGCTGAGGTAACGATTATCCAATATAACGTGTTGAGTAACTGTGTTTTGTGAATACTGCAGTATTCCATGTTATTGAGAAAAAGTGAAGGAAAAAGGTCTCCAGCATGAAAAAAATAGTTATTTCCACTGGTGGTGGCGATGCTCCTGGTCTGAATGCGGTGATTTATGCTGTGGTTCATGCCTGCTACAGAAGGGGATGGGAGGTGTATGGTAGTCGTAGTGGATACAAGGGACTGCTTGATATGGATGAGTTGCAGCGCCTAGATCTTTCTGATGTAGCTGATATCTACTCAACCGGAGGGACAATTCTTGGTTCTACCAATAAGGGTGACCCCTTTGCAATGCCCGTTGAAAATATTGCAGGGGAGGTAACAGTTGTTGATGTTTCAGATAAGATCCTGCACAACTTTAAACGAATGGGTTTTGACTGTCATATTGCCATTGGTGGTGATGGCAGTCTCGAAATTGCCCGAAAGTTTTCCGAGAAAGGGATGCCGGTAATTGGAGTTCCTAAGACCATAGATAATGATCTTGAAGCCACTGATCGGACCTTTGGATTTGACACTGCTGTTGCCACAGCCACCGAAGCTTTGGATAAACTCCACTCCACCGCAAAGTCCCATGATCGGGTTATGGTGGTGGAGGTTATGGGGCGGGATTCCGGCTGGATTGCGCTCTATTCCGGCGTGTCAGGAGGGGCGGATGTTATTTTGATTCCTGAGCTGCCCTTTGATATGGAAAAGGTCTGTGAAAAAATCATGGACAATGCGCTCCATGAAAAGGATTACGCCATTGTGGTTGTTGCAGAGGGGGCCGTTGCAGCAGGAGGTGAGGTTATCAGTAAGGGGATGGCCGAAATTGGGCGAAGTGAGGTGCTGCTTGGTGGTATTGGTGAATGGGTTGCGTCTGAGATCAGGAAACGCACTGGAAAGGATACCAGGTCCCTGGTGCTTGGACATCTGCAGCGTGGTGGTTCACCGACAACGTTCGACCGGTTACTGGCAATGCGTTTTGGCGCAGCAGCTGTTCGACTCGTTGAAGAAGGTGTTTTCGGGCACATGGTCGCCTTGATCTCTCCGAATATGAGTTCTGTTCCACTTGAAGATGCGGTCAAATCACGAAAAAAAGTGGATCTTAAAAATGACAAAGTCTTTACTGCCCGTGAAATAGGTATCTGCCTGGGAGATTGATCTGTCAATGAAAGAAGAAAATTCGAATCTTTTTCTGCGGGTGTATGAGAGACTCCATGACCACTATGGTGATCAGTGCTGGTGGCCTGGAGATACCCCACTTGAGGTGTTGGTTGGAGCGGTGTTGACCCAGAACACAAACTGGAGGAATGTTGAAAAGGCCATTGGGAATCTTAAAAAAGATCAATGCCTCTCTTTTGCTGTCCTTCACGACATGGATCAGGAGATTCTTGCCGAGTATATCCGGCCTTCAGGATATTATAATGTGAAGGCCCGCCGACTCAAAAATTTACTACAGATGGTAAAAGATGAGTATGAAGGTGAGTTGTCTTTTATGTTTGCCGACAGCCTTGAGTCCAGTCGTGAAAATCTTCTGAAGGTAAAAGGGGTTGGGCCGGAAACAGCTGACTCGATTCTACTCTATGCTGCAGGAAAACCTGTTTTTGTTATAGATACCTATACTCATCGGGTCTTTTCCAGACATCAGCTTGTTGAAGAAAATACGGACTATTTCAGGTTACAGCAGGAATTTATGGACAATTTACCCAGTGATGTGAAACTGTTTAATGAGTTCCACGCGCTGATTGTTTCTGTGGCGAAGGAGTTTTGTAAAAAGAAAGAACCCCGCTGCAGCGAATGTCCGCTGCAGCGGGTGGAGGGGAAGTAGCCTGCAAGCAGACTTAGGGGAAGATTGTGTGAAATCTCTTATGCTTTTATACTCAAGAGACTTGCTGTCATTTCGTCGGTAGTTTTCAGGGTCTTTAAGTTTGCCTGGTAAAAAAGACTGTTTAACTGTGATTCCGGCAGCTCTTCTGCTGGTTCAACGTTTGAGCTTTCCACCATTTCGCTGCCTTCATTTGTCTCTTCAAGTCTCATGAAACCAGGGTTGTTTACCTGTTGCACGGTTGCCTTGACGCCCTGCGGGTCCTGACTAGACATGAGTACGCGGGTTTTCTTGTAGCCTTCAGTTGATGCATTGGCTACGTTATTGGCGTTGGAGTTGACTTTGGTGCCAAAGGTCTGAAGTCCTGAGAGCGCAGAGTTTACAGCGGATATCATTGTTTCACCCAGAAAGTATTGTAAGCACAAAATATTCGTGCGCATGTATAGCTTGGCTTCTGCGAAAAGAGTGCCAGAAAATAATATGTGTTATTTAATCTTACAAAAAACGAAAAATCAGTAAGATGTGCTCTGTGTGGGTGGCACGCAGATGCCAGTTGCAAATTACCAATGACAAAAGGTATGGCAATACTGAAATTTGGATTACGTTTTGGTGTTCTTGTCGGGGTGGGTTAGAAGTTGGCGGCATATGGCACGAATCAATTTTGTTTCTTTTGACCTGAGTTCCATTCTACCAAAAAACTGGCGGATATTCCGCATGTAGTAGGTGTGGTTTTTGTCTTGGAGAAACTCGATTTTGTGGAGGCTGTCTTCTACATAGTGGTACATCTTTTCGACTTCATGGGATGAAGCCAGCTTTGCTTTTGGGGCAGCATCTTTCTGTTCGAGAACCACGGTGTAGAAAATTTCATAACAGTGAATTGCCACTGCTTGGGCAAGATTCAGGGAGGAAAACCCGGCGGTGGGTATGACTGAGCGGTACTGGCAGTATTTGAGATCCTCGTTGGTCAGACCCCGATCTTCAGCACCAAATAAAAAGGCAATTTTATTGTTCGGCAGCAGTGGGAGGATGATCTTCATGATATCCCTCGGACTGTTTCCTGGCCCCCGGTGTCGTCCTTTTCGGGCAGTGGTTCCGATAACCCGGGAAAAAGGTTTCAGCGCGCTGCTGAGATCTTCATGGAACTCTATGGTATCTATGAGGTGCGCAGCATTATGAGTCGCAAGTTTTACCATACGCTGATGGTCGGGATACTCCTTTGCTACCACAACAATCCAGGTAATACCCATGTTCCATGCCGCTCGTACTGCTGATCCGATATTTTCAGGATATTTCGGATTTAAGAGGACGATGGCTGTGTTGTTGAGAAGACCGTTGTTTTGTGGCATTGTTCAGTTGAACTCGGGAGAAAAGAAAATGGCCATGAAGCAGATACTTCTGTCTCATGGCCACGAATTTCAATTACTGCTGGTGGGTTTGGGATTATAAAACCTTGTGTCTATTTACCTATGGTATCCTCAAGGGAGACCCTGCTCAGTTTTTCATACTCTTCGACCTGTTTGTCAGGGTTGGTAGGCATTAAGCGTTTCAGCAGTGGAACTACGCCTCTTTCTGATTTTTCAAAGAGATTTTCAGCCTCTTTCAGGGTGATCTGCCAGGCAGGTGCAAAACCGGGTGCCTTTTCAAACATCATGTCGAGTGCTGTCTGATATACATAAAACTGGCGAATTTCCTTGCGTCCAGGTTTCTGGTTTAGAGACTGGACTGTGATGCGAAGATTGTCCCGTTCCTGTTTCAAAATTTCAAGTTCCTGCTTTCGCCTCTCATTCTCTTTAGAATCAATTTCAAGTTTTGTGTGCAGATGGGTACGTAATCTTGAAACCTCTTTGGTGAGTTCCCGACGTCGCATAAACCCACGTACCAGAATGACAATGCAGAAGAAAATACCAATGGCCAGGCCTTTGGCAAAGGGGTTTGCGATGATTGTGGTGAGCCAGTTTGCTTCTTCCATAGTTGAGGTCCTCCAGAAAGGCAGTTTGAAAGATAGAGCACATATTTATCAGTTTAATTACAGTCATTCATCAACTTTTTATGCGAAATACGCATTCAAGTCAAGTGCCAATAATAAAGCTTCCCCTTATGTTATTTCATTGTTGTCTGCACCCGGTCCGAAATAGACTCGATTACGACGTAGGTCAACGTCGAGCAGAATAACATTTATGAGATTCCCAATTTGAAAAGATCTGCCGCTGTGTTTTCCTGAGAGACGGTGATGTTTTGCGTCAAATACATAATAGTCGTCTTTCAGAGAAGTAAGAGAAATTCCACCACTGACAAAAAGGTCTGTGAGCTCAACGAATATTGCCGACCCGGTAACTCCTGATATGACAGCCTCAAACGTTTCACCAACTTTGTTCTGCATGAAACGGACTTTAAGTCTGTCGTTCATTTCGCGCTCGGCAGTTATTGCAATGCGTTCTCTGGCCGAAAGGAAAACTCCCATATCTTTAACAGAGGTCTGACCGTTTTTTTGTCTGATTTTCACCTTTGTCCTGCGCTGCAGAAAATCCTGCAGTGTTCTGTGTACAGTGAGGTCAGGATAGCGGCGGATGGGAGATGTGAAGTGGGTATAGTCGGTTGCTGCCAGACCAAAATGGCCAACGTTTTTTTTATCATACCTTGCCTGCTGCATGGTGCGTAACAGGAGGTTGTTGATAACATACTCCTTGGGACTTCCTGCAACCAGAGTAATCACCTGGCCAAACCAGTCGGGATCCTGGCGCAGTGGCGGCAGGTCAAGGCCAAGGGAACGGCCAAATTCCACAAACTCAGTAATTTTCTCAGGAGATGGGCACTCGTGGATCCGATAGAGACCGTCTAGGTGGTTTTCGGTAAAAGTCTCAGCCACTGCTTCATTGGCCGCAAGCATAAACTCTTCTATCATCTTGTGGGCAAAGTTTCTTTCGGAGCGTCTGATGGAAGCAATTTTTCCCTCATCATCCAAGGTTATGAATGGCTCAGGGATAGTGAACCCTATAGAGCCCCGTGCCTCCCGCAGCTTCATGAGTTCTGTGGCAAGCTCCCCTGCCCATTTCAGGGGTGTCAGAAATTCTTTGTGTTCACGTCTGACGTCGGAATCTTTGTCAATCAGGATCTGGCGAACAGTGGTGTAGGTGAATCGTTGCTTGGAGTTGATGATGGATTTGGAAAATTTCTTTTTCAGCAAGTGACCCTGGCGATTAAAATCCAGGATGGCTGTGAAGGCATAGCGGTCTTCTCTAGGCAGTAGACTGCAGAGGCCGTTTGATAATTTTTCGGGAAGCATGGGGATGACCCTACCCGGAAAATAGATTGAGGTGCCACGCTGATATGCCTCCTTGTCAAGGGGGGTGCCGGGCTGCACATAATGAGAGACATCTGCAATGGAGACATGGAGCTGATACCCGTTTCGGGTCTTAGTCACAGCAATGGCATCATCGAAATCTTTTGCTGTTTCACCATCGATGGTGACATGCTGGATATCACGGAGGTCAAGTCTGTTTTTCGATGGGGCTATTTCATCAGAAATGGCCTCAACAAACTCCTGGGTTTCCGGGCTGAACTTATGGGGAAGATTGTGCTTTTCTATGACAAGCCGCATCTGTACGTCAACCAGATCCGGATTCCCGAGAATTTCCACCAGCGTTCCCTCTTCGTGATGGCCATCACGCTCTCCACTGAGTTTTACAATGACGGCGTCTCCTTCATGGAGATTTTTTGAAGGGGGATCTTTGAGGAGGATGGAGAATGGATACCTGGGGTCTTCAGGGAGAACAACGGCTTTTCTGTCATGGAAAGAGACAAAGCCGGCCATCTGCACTCGTCCCCGTCCAATGATGGATAGTATTTCTGCCTCGGGACGGCCATCTTTTTTGACTTTGAATACTCTGATCAGCACCTTGTCCCCGTGATGAGCATCTCCCATGTTACCAGGGGAAACAAAGGCATCCCTTGTGTATTGTACAGGATTGAGCCGGGAAGTGAGGCCACTGACGAAACCGAATCCCTTACTGTTTTGGTCAAGGATGCCTTCGCATAAGCCATTCCTGGGGCCTGGGCCATAACTGTTCTTATCGAGCTGTTCCAGGATTTTTTCATTTGTGAGCCGGGTTAACAGTTTATGCAGCGGCTTCCTGCTGGGCAGGGGGAGCTCCAGTGTTTTGGATAACTCCTTTGTAGTTAACGGGGGGCTGGTTTTGTAAAGAAGCGTCAAGACCTGTCGGTACAGGGTGTCTTGATGGGTAAACTGCTTTTGGGGCTGATGTTTATGGGCTGAACGTTTGTTCTTTTTTTTATATTTAGAGTGTCTTTTTTTTTGCATTATTTTTTTTGTTTTTCCAAGAAGCTTTTAATTTGGTAGAGTTAAATCATGAACGGCAGGATTCCTGTTTTGTTTTTTTCTTAGTAATCCGTCGATCTCTTTGTTGAGTAGCATAGTCACGATTGTTTTAAAAGCAATTTTATTTCCGGATTTCCTACGGGATATCTATAAAAGAACGATATTTTCTGGTTTTTTATGCAGTATATTCCTTTTGATTTAGAGCTGTATCGCAGCCAGATGAGGCAGTTGCTGGGGGCGGCACCCAAAGCTCACGTGTTCTGGGATGCTCTGGATTTCGCCACAGATGCCCATGATGACCAATGGCGCAGGTCAGGAGAAGCATACATTATGCATCCCTGCTCTGTTGCAAAAATTCTTGCAGAGGAGATGGATGTTGTTGACCCGGAAATCCTGTCAGCCGCACTGCTTCATGATACTGTGGAGGATGTGGAGTATGTTACCACTGCGCTTGTGGGGGAAAAATTTGGTTCCTATGTTGCGGCCATAGTAGAGGGTTGTACCAAGGTTACTCAGGATTCCAGTGATAAACAGGCCCTGTCAAAAAAGGTCCACCGTAAAATATTTTCAGGAGCAGCTCTGCGGCCTGAGGTGATGTTGGTAAAGCTTGCAGACCGGCTCCATAACCTGCGAACCCTTGGCGCCATGCCTAAGCATAAACGTCAAAAGATATCCGATGAAACCCTTGATATCTACGCACCTCTTGCGACTGTTTTTGGCTTGTTCAGTCTGAAACGGGAAATGTATAATCTGGCCCTCTCCTATAAATTTCCAAAACAGGGGGCAAAGCTTCTCAGTCAAATACGACAATTAAAAAAGTCACCCCAGGCCGTTGAAATAGTAGATCGGCTTGAAAGAAAAACCAGAGAGGTATGGCTTACTTCCAACGTGAGAATACGTACAAAAGGGCTTTGGGCCTATTATGATCCCTCAAATAGGATTTTGCGGAAAGAGATAGACAATCCACTTGAAATATTGATAATCGCCGATAGTACCCAATCCTGCTACTCAGTGCTCGGCATCTTAAACCAAACCTTTCCTCCTATTCCACGGACCATCAGGGATTTTATCGCAAACCCAAAACCAACAGGATACCAGGGGCTGCACGCCAGGGCAAATATAAAAGGCCATAAGTATCTCTTTAAAATACGAACAGAGAATATGGCTCGCCGGGCCCAGCGCGGGTTATTTAAGGACTGGAGCTCCAAAAGCAGCACCCAGAGACGTTTTATCAGAGAGATCCAGGAACTCTTTGATGTGATCGGATCCGGTGAAGTAGGTTCTTATAGAGACGTTATTGCAGCCAGCGGCAAAAAAGAAATTTACACCTATACCCCCGGTGGAGACTTGTTCTGTCTTCCGGCACAATCCACTGTGCTGGATTTTGCATTCAGGGTACATACCGACATAGGTAACAGCTGTACCGGGGCAATGATTGGGAGTAAAAAGGTTCCCAGTGAGCATGAGCTCCGTGATGGTGATGTTATTCGGGTGCTTCGTGCAGAGCATCCTCTGCAGTTTCAGCAATCCATGCTGGAACGCTGCCGGACACCCAGGGCTCGAGCAGAGCTCTCAAGGACTTTCCGAGTGCGGAGGCAGCAACTTTCCAAAGTGGTTGGGTTGTCCATTGTGACCCAGGAGATGCTTCGTTATGGGCTGCCATTTGAGTTATTGGAAAATAAAGAACTGCCGAGGCTTCTAAGTCACTTTTCTCTAACTGATCTCGATGAGCTGTATGTCCATGTTGGAGAGGGGCGCCTTCGTCTCTCCACTTTGATTTATCAGATCAAGGAGAAGCTGTACCAAGGGCAGTCACCGCTGGTTAAACCAACCGGCCAGCTTAATAAGGTGGAACTCACCACTCTGGATCCTGTTACCATTAAAATTTCAGCTTGTTGTAAACCGAATCCAACCGATAAAGGTCTGTATGCTTTTTTAAGTGAGAGGGGACTGTCCATTCATCAAAAAGAGTGTCCCCAGCTGAAGAAAACAAAGTTTCAACGGGAAGATATTGTCGATTTACGCTGGAAACTGCGGCAGAGCAGGGTTGATAAGCCACAGTCGCTGGTGATTATGGCCGCCACCCAGCACAGGATTATGATGTTACTCGGTGTTGCCCCTGAAGAGATGCGACTGCTTGAGGTGAACCTGCTTTCCAAGACCCCAACTGCAAACCCAGCATGGGAAATATGGTTCCAGGTTCCCACCCTCTATGTGCTGAGGAAGGTTTTACGACATTTTGACAAATCAGCACTGGTGTACGCTTTTGACTTTGAGTACTGAAAAATAAAAATGCTTACCGATCCCTGTTCTATCCGGAATCAGGGAATAAAAGATATTATTCCTCCACGTCCTTCCGGTAACTCTTCAGGACATCAGTCAGCATATCCGGGAGATCGTTTTTCTGCCTTGAACTTCTCTGGAGCTGTTTGATTGTTTTTTCCAAGGTGAGTACTTCGCCTAGAAAAACATTTCGCAGGATGAGCGAGACCAGTCTGGTGATGGTTGTCAGATTAGAAATACGGGATTGAAGGTGGTCATCTCTGTCAAAAGCTGTGGATGCAAATATCTCCACAGGATTACCATCCAGTTCACTGACGGAGACATACCAGGTATTCAATTCCCGGTCTCGGGTGCGGTAACGGACCGCGTCGAGTACTTCAGGGAGTTCCTGGAGCATTGAAAGCCGGCATTCGGAGTCAGCATTTTCATTATGTCGCAGATCCGATTTAATAAGACTGCAGATGCGTTTGATAGTCTCCGGCTTTTTCTTAATGGTTGCCGCGAGTTCCATGCATTCCTGACAGAATTCATTGCCATGGGTTTCTGTGAGATCTGCATTTTTTCCACAGCCGTCACATCGTTCTGTGTATTTTGTTGGTGTCATCTTGCTGTTGTGGTTAAGGGATGGGGATGGGAAGCGATATATGTTGTTGCAGGAGCAGGCGGAACGCTGCTCCGTCAATTTCTCTGGCTCCAAATGCCATAAGATGGGCCGTCGTCATCTGGCAGTCAATTACTGCAATGTCCTGTTGTTTGAGATGAGCAACCAGTGCAACCAGCGCAGCCTTGGAACCGTTACTGATTCTGGTAAACATGGACTCGCCAAAAAAGACCTGGCCGAGCATTATACCGTATAGTCCACCTGCAAGTTTTCCTTCCAGCCAGCATTCAACGGAGTGGGCAAAACCTGCAAGGTGCATTTTATTGTAAGCCTTGTTCATCTCTTTACTGATCCAGGTTCCTTCTCCAGTTTCAGTCCTGATTTCAGCACAGGATTTGATTACCCGACTGAACTCCTGGTTAAAGGTGATTTTAAAAGGAGTGTTTCTGAGAGTTCTCGCCAACCGCTTGGACACTTTGAATTCCTCGGGGAATAAAACCATTCTGGGATCTGTAAACCACCAGAGTGGTGGCTCTCCCTCTGAGTACCAGGGAAAAATTCCTTTGGAATAGGCGGTTACCAGCCGTTCCACTGAAAGGTCTCCCCCAACTGCAAGAAGGCCGTTGTCATTGGCAAGTCTCGGATCCGGAAAAACTGTTGCATCTGTGAGCTGGAATATTGCCATGCGCAAGTTTACCGAGAAGCGTGGTTGTTGTCAATTGGCAACCGCACCGTAAAGGCTGAAAAAACATGCAAACCACTGGATTGCAGTTTGGAATAGCGTTTGCTGTCCTGAAGATCTAAATCAGTGGAAGGTGGAGAATATGGTTAACCAGAATCTGTGACGATTTGCAGATTGATTCTTTTGTAAGTTGTTGGATATATTGTGCGAGGTGCACAATCAGGGATGTTTGAGGAAATCGAACGATCACAGATGCAGGGTTAGTATATTGCTGTTGTTTTGTTACTGATAAAATCTTCCAGATGTTCCTGTTGTGATTTGGAGAGTTGAGTGAACTGTATGGATCGCTGTCTGGTGGATGTCCGTAGAAAAGTAGAGCCGTGGGAAACCAGTTTGTCGGTGATGATTCTGGTGGGGATTTTGTCGATGAGGACGTTGTCGGATCCGAGGAAAACCCCAAGGACATCGGAAACAGGCTTAGTGGAGCTCTCTCCCATATACTGAAAGGACAACCCACCCATGCTGATATTAATAACAGGACCGAGGGCATGCTGATTCACTGCCATGGTACCTACTTTGGGACGGAATCGTGCAAATTGGCGACGTTCTTTTCCGAGATGCATTGTTATGTGATTTTAGATAAATAGATATTGTAGATTAGTATGGAGAGTAGAATTTACCCGCCTCTATTTTATGTAAACTACATTTCTAAAAAGGAATGGTCAATAGGTAAAAATACCTAATTTTGATGATATGCCGTTTTAACGACGATTAATGACCATGTCGATGCAGCTGTTGTTTGGCTTCTTGTTGTTGAAAAGTTCCTGTTGCTGCCGAGGAAAAGTAATGGTGAACTGAGCCCCTTTACCAGGGAATCCTGTTGCAGTGATGGTTCCTCGATGTCGTTCAATAATTTTTTTACAGATTGAAAGGCCGATTCCAGTTCCCCTGAATTCTTTTCGGGTGTGAAGCCGCTGGAAAATATCAAAGATGATATCCTTGTGTTCCTCCTTAAAACCTATGCCGTTGTCCTCTATGCAGAGGCGAACAAATCTCTGGTTGTCATAGTTGTCAGGAAACATGATGCGTTTAATGTTGACTTTCGGTCTACGAGACTTGTCTGTATACTTCAGGCTGTTTCCTATGAGGTTTTGAAAGAGCTGACGAATTTGCAAGGGATCCCCTTCTATGACTGGTAAATCAGGATCGACATGAATTTGGGCCTGATTTTTTTCTATCCTGATGGCAAGATCGTCGAGGACTGAGTGGATAACCTCCTGCAAGTTGACTTTCTCAAAAGGAATAGCCTTGCTGCTGACCCTGGAGTAGAGCAGTAATCCGTCAATGAGATTCTGCATGCGCTTGGTTGAACTTTCAATTCGTTCGAGGTAGGTGATTGCCTTTTGTGGAAGCGATGTGGCACATTTTATGCGAATTCTGTCACTGAATGCTTTGATGAGAATTAATGGTTCCTGGAGATCATGTGATATCACATGGGCAAAATCTTCAAGTTCCAGATTTCTTGCCCGAAGGTGTTCTGCAGTTTCCGAGAGTGATTGTTCTATCTCTTTCCAGTTACTTATATCCCTGGTAACTTCTATAATACCTGTAAGCTTTCCCCCCGGATCTCTGAAAGGAGTTGCAGTGACGATGCAGGGGATGGCTGTGCCGTCGGCACGGGTTTTTCGTGCTTCAACCTCTATTCGCTCTGTACCATTTATTATCTGGGTCAGGGGGCATTTCTCGGTATGACAGAGTTTGCCCGTAAAAACCTCATAGCATTTGTGTCCCTGAATCTCCTCAACACTCCTTTGGGTGAGCTGACAATATGCCTTGTTGGTTCTGATTACATTAAAAGCACGATCAATGACTTGCATTCCATCCGGGGCACTGTTGAATATTTGGATAAATTCATCGTTGATGGCTACCAGGGAGGATTCTATCCTAAGTTGTTCCTGTATTTTACTGTCAAGCATCGCATTGGTGGTGCGAAGTTCGGTGGTGCGGTTATCTACAATGTTTTCAAGGTTTTCCTGGGTACTGATCAATTCCTTTTCAGTCTGCTTGTGCTTTTCAATCTCCTTGGCCAGTTGTCTGTTTGCTGCAATGAGACTTCGCCTGCTGATGGCGAGGCGGTCACCAAAGAAGAGAACTGCGGCAATACCGGTTGCTGCGATGAGTAGATGACTTAATAGTAACGGCCAGCGCGGTGTGCGACAGGGAATTGGCATGCTGATTGAGATGGCACCTCGAATGTTTCCGTCCGGCTGATCTTCTGGAAGATGACAGGAACTGCAGGATTCGGAGAAATAGAGGGGGGCCATGTAACGGAAGACGTTCTGGCCTTTCTCTGTGACAAAGGAACTCTGTTCCCTGCTGCCCCGTGCAAAAGATTCGAGCCATTCTACTTCCCAGGAATAAGGGGCGTTTTCTGGTCGAAGTGGTGTAAGGCTGGTGAGGTGGAAGCTGACCTTACCGTTCTTTTTACTGATATCAGCGAGCTGTCTTGTCATGTAAGAGGGGCTTAACAGGGTCAGCGATCGTCCGTCAGCGTCACGTATGGTTTGGCTTTCTTTTGGGAGGTAGGGGTTTGGTGGGCTGTTCTCCGTGGTGTACACGTATACACCGTTATGCATGAGGTTCCACTGTCTTGAGGCAATAATCTGTTCAAAGAGCGCCCTGGCTGTAATGCTGGCAATGTCTTCCTGTTCACGGATGTCATCCAGTGTGTTCCACGTAAGTGACGTGGCCACAGCAAGAAGCCAGATGGCAATAGCAATCAGGCGATAGTTAGACAATGGTTTACGCATACTGTCTGATAGGCGGGTGGGCCTGCCTGCAAAAAAAAGTTATGGTTGTGGACAACAGTTACAATAAGCAAGTAATATTCTTCAGTTCCTGTAGAAATACCTTGTCATTTTCAGAGTAGTCTACGGGGAGTTCTATCAGATGGACACCAGGGGTGTTAAGGCAGGTGGCCAGTACCTGGGTAAATTGGCCGTTTTTTGAGATTCTGTGACCTTTGGCCCCGTAACTCTCAGCATATTGTATAAAATCAGGGTTCCCAAAATCAAGGCCAAAATCAGGAAAATCCATTCCTCTCTGTTTCCACTTGATCATTCCATAGCCATCATCACGCAGGATAATGATTACAATGTTCTGGTCAAGGCGAACCGCGGTTTCGAGTTCCTGGGAGTTCATCATAAATCCTCCATCGCCGCAGACTGCAATTACCTGTTTGTCAGGGTGAACCAGCTTGGCACTGATGGCAGCCGGGAAACCTGCTCCCATGGTGGCCAGTGCGTTATCAAGGAGCAGGGAGTGGGAGTGGGTTGCCTTGAAGTTACGGGCGAACCAGATTTTGTACATTCCGTTGTCCAGTGAAACAATTGAATCATGGGCCACTGTTTTTCGAATGTCATCCACAATACGCTGCGGGGTATTGGGGAACTTGTCGTGTCCCTGATCCTGAAAAACATGAGCATTGATCTCCTTGCGGATTCGTTTGAAGAAATCATTTTCCTCAAGAACCGTGTCTGCTAGTGCCTCCTGCAGTGCTTTAAGGGTGTGGCCAATATCTCCTAATACCTCATGCTGGGGAAAGTACACCTCGTCAATGTCAGCTGGTGCAAAGTTGACATGGATCACTTTCATCTCACCATGATTCATGAAGAACGGTGGTTTTTCGACGACATCATAACCAACGTTAATAATGATATCAGCATGGTCTATGGCACAGTGAAGGTAGTCATGATCTGAGAGGGCAGCCGTTCCCAGGCATCGGGGAGAATGTTCATCAACCACTCCTTTTCCCATCTGGGTGGTGAAAAAATATAATCCGGTGGCTTCTATGAGTTCACGGGCCACGGGGCATATCTGTTGTCTGTTGGCGGCTGCCCCAAAGAGGATAAGGGGGTATTGTGCTTTTTTGATCAATTCGGCCGCCTGTTGAATGGCCTCCGGGTTTGCGACCGGGTAGTGAACTGCATGTACTTCGATGGGGTGGCTGTTGATCTCTTCGGCTGCAATATCTTCGGGTAGTTCAATATGGACCGGTCCTGATTTTCCATTTACTGCTATGCGGAAAATATCACGAACCAGGGTTGGGATGGTTCCTGCGTTAACGATCTGTTTTGTGAATTTGGTGAGAGGTTCCATCATGCTCACCACATCAAGGATCTGAAATCGACCCTGTTTGCTTTTTTTGATGGGTTTCTGGCCGGTAATAAAGACCACCGGCATCCCTCCGAGAAGGCCATAGGATACTGCGGTGACAAAATTTGTAGCACCTGGCCCGAGGGTTGCGAGGCAGACTCCGGGTTTGCCGGTGAGCCGCCCGTAGGTGGCGGCCATAAAACCTGCCGCCTGCTCATGCCGGGTAAGAATCAGTCGAACCGAAGAGCCACGAAGGGCCTCAAGGAAGGCAAGGTTCTCTTCCCCGGGGATGCCAAAGATTGTTGTTACTCCTTCGTTTTCCAGACATTGAATTAGAAGTTCTGCTCCGTTCATGGTTGCCTCGATGATTATATTGTGGCGTTACTGTTTAACTACTTTCATTTGAACCTGAATCTGCGGCGGGTCATTGTGTCTTGTAACTAACTGAAAATATAGTGTAAAAAAAACGAAATCAGTGGTATTTTGAGCAACCACGCTTATAACCATCTAATGGTCATGGTTTCAGGTTATTATCATTATGATACCCATCAAAACCAGAAAGGCAAATATGATCTGTAAATAACGTTCACGCGGAATCATACCATAACTGATGTTTCCAAGTACAGTGCCAAGCAGTACAAACGGTGCAGAGATCATGAACTGAGTAAACACGTCGATGGTGGTCAGGCCGTTCACTGCGTGAACAATGGCGATAAGATAGGAGTTGAAAAGGAAAAATCCGCTCAGGGTTGCCTTGATGGTATCTTTTTTCCAGTCACTGAGAGTTGCATAGATAATTGTTGGCGGTCCTCCTGCACTAAATGCTGCCCCGATGGCCCCGGACATGAATCCTGCAACGTAGGACCATATTTTGTGTAATTTGCGTGGTGCCGGTCTGCTGTATAGGCTGTAGAGTGAGTATGCGACGAGCAGTATGCCGAGGTTGATTCGTATCAGAGATGAACTGACCTGTTTGAGCAGTGTGGAACCTGCAATAATACCAGGGATAGCTGCAATGCACAGTGGCAATATTTTCCCGATGTTAAGGTGGGATCGCATTTTCAGCGAAAGGTATGTGGTAATAACAATGCTGTTGAGGATACAGAGCGGTACTGCGCTTTTGATATCAATGATGAGGCTGAGCAATGGGATGGCCACCAGGGCAGAGCCAAAACCGGTCATCCCCTGGACAAATCCAGCAATAAGAAATATGGCGCTGATGAGTAAAGGAGTAAGCATTTATCTAAATTCCTTGAACGGCGGCGTTGTTCTGTATACATTTCTGTTACTGAGCCTTGGACCCGTGAAAGATTCAGGATTGTGAGCAATTGGATGATATATCAGGGTATTCAAAAGGACAAGGCTGGTGTTTCAGCGGCCGTTCTGCAGAGGGCTGAATTGTTTGCATCTGATTGTTGTTGTCTTTATGCTGATTGATCAATATATTAAACATGATGGCGTTGTAAAAACTTTTTACCTGCTTCGTTGCTGCATTTTATGTTCAATTACAACGTACCCTGATACGCCGAAATCAAACAAAAAATATGCGCCTCGCATCTGAAGCTTTTTACTTATCTATCAAGTGACCTTTTTACGAGACTGTCAAACATCATGCCTCGAAAAAAAAAATCGTGGAGTTAGAGTCTGATGGGGAAAGTCGTTTCGTATAACAAAACATCAGGCCTTTTTTATGGAAAGACGGCGTATTAATAGACTGTGTTAGCCAGTACCTGTCTATAAAATAACCTTTTCCCTGTGCCTCGATTTAGAGAATAAATCTCAGTACAGGACAGATACTAACTATTTTGGAATGAAGTTTTTTTTACAGCAGAATAATTGCTATGGGGTGCGAAAACGAATCATATGGATGTTGAGCAGAAACGATCGGATGCGGCTCCTTTTCAGGAAGAGTGTAATACTGCACAATTTTTCGTTGGTGGTGGACGTGGGGCCATTCTCAATGATATAAAAACTGCTCTTCAGGAAAAGGTTGATCTTGTGACTCTTATTGGTGAAGAGGGCAGTGGCAAAACCATGCTCTGTAGGATGTTGCAGGAACAGTGGGGGGCGGGTAACAGGGTTCTCTTTTTGCCACAGATAGTTGAATCTTTTGAGGATGTCGTTCGGGTCGCAGCTCAAGAGTGTAATCTTCAATATCCTGTAGATATAAACAGGGCTGATGCAAGAAAAATTTTTCTCAACCTTATTGCAACGCTCAGGGCAAAGGGGGAGTCTCTGCTTCTGATATGCGATGAGGCTGAAAAGATGTACCTGGCAACCCTTGAAAGGATTCGCAAAATTCTCGATGATGTGAATGCTGAAGGAGGTGGGCTGCAGCTACTTTTTTCTGGACGCAAGAGTCTCAGCGGCAACATTGAACAGCTTGCACTTTGTGATTTTAACAGGATTACTGAAAAACAGTTTTTCCTTTCTGCGCTTGATGACAACGAAACCTGGAGTTATCTTAATTTTTGCGTGCAGGGGCTTCGGGGAGCGGAAAATCAGGAGGTTTTTACCAAAGAGGCTGCTGCCAAGATTGCCTCCATGGGAAGAGGAAACCTGCGTCTGATCAATGTGTATGCAGATGAATCGCTGCGCTCATCCAATGCGGATACCTCATTTCTTGTTCTTCTTGATCATGTTAAGGATGATACTCCTGATTCTGAGTTCATAGCTCCTGTTGCCGATATCTGGTCACGGCTGCCTTTCCCCCCCAAATATCTTTTTGGCGGTGCTGCTGCTCTTATTGCTGTCATGCTGGTTTTCCTCCTGAAAGGGGAGGAAGAATCCGTTCCCCTTGAAATTGCTGTAACTGACACGGGAAATCCCGTTATCACAACAATGCCGGTGTTTCCAGAGAGAGATTTTCCAGATGACACGGTAGAGACAGTACAAGTCCCGGAGGAAGAGCTTCAGGGGGAGCCTGATGAGCTGATCGCACCCCGGGAGGTCTCAGAGGTTGGGGGACGGGATATTGTTGAAGGTCCATTTGCAGCTGATGAGGATGACGCTCTTCAGGATGTGGATCAGGTGGAGAGCAAACCCGTTGCGACTGAAATATCACGAAACTCTGTGCAGCGCACTCCGGTTGATATTTCCCCGGTGGAAATAGTGGAAAAATCCACTCCCGATGCGGATGTTTCTGTGTCTCAATCACATAAAAAAATAACAGCGGATAAAAGTAAACGTCTTGTTGCTACGCGCCTTGTGAGCGATCAGAAAAAAAAGTTGCCCGGCCGGATACCTGTTTCTACTACTTTTATGGAGAAGGTTTCCCCTGAAGTACCCCAGGATCCGATTCTTGGACAGTTCTTTGTCGCGGGGCAGAGGTGGCTTGCAGGTGAATTCGACAGCAGTTTCAGTATTCAGCTCATGGCTCTGAAGTCCAAGAAAGCTGAAGAGAACTTGAAAAGGATTCTGGCTCAGCCGGATTATCAGTCTGTAGCTGATAAGCTGGTGATGTTAAGGAAACCTTCCGATCCTCCTGTTTTTATGGTATTCTATGGGGTGTATCCCAGTATGGCCGCTGCACGAAATGCCCGCAACAATATGCCCATTTTTCTTCGTGATCGTCATCCTTATCCGGTGTCGGTGCGGGGTGCTGTTGAGAAGTCTCGCGTTGAATAAGGATAATAGCAGTACGCTCAGGAAAATACGCAGGTACCTATTTCTGCCAGTGTGCTGCGTTGAAGGACTGAGGGAAGAAAAAAGGAGCCAACCTTTATACCGACTAGTTGCGAAATCCTGGAAGTGAGCTGAAACAAAACAAAGGGATTAAGGCAAGTTGCCCTAATCCCTTTGTTCTATTTGGTGGAGCTGAGGGGGATCGAACCCCTGACCTCATGACTGCCAGTCATGCGCTCTCCCAGCTGAGCTACAGCCCCAATATTTACTACATTCAAATCTTAGAAGTGCTTCTTTACCAACCTTTTCAGCTGGTGTCAACTTTTTTCAGGTGCTTTCTTGGTACGACAGGGCCCATATTTCTTGAAAATGAGAGAGAGGTTTGGTAGAATTGAAATTTTGATGTGTCAATAGTGCCGAGGGGGTGATGTCACCACTGTTCAAGCGATAGTTTGATCATCTTCCGAAGACCGATTCTGGTTCGTTATTTGCATAAATATTAACTGGATAGCACATTGGGTGCTTCAATATAAAAGGAAAAATTCATGTTCTCACCATTTAATTTTCTGTTTGGCTGGTTATCCAACGACTTGGCGATTGATCTTGGAACCGCAAACACTGTACTCTATGTCAAGGGTAAGGGGATCGTTCTCCGGGAACCTTCTGTAGTTGCGGTGCGTCAGGATGCAAGAGGCTATAAGGTTCTCGCTGTTGGTCAGGAAGCTAAACTGATGCTTGGAAAAACTCCCGGAACTATAAATGCCATTCGTCCCATCAAGGATGGAGTTATTGCTGATTTTGAAGTGACTGAGGCCATGCTTCGTTATTTTATCAATAAAGTTCATAATCGCCGTACTCTGGTTCACCCCAGAATTATGATCTCAGTTCCTTCAGGTATTACCCAGGTTGAAAAGCGTGCCGTGAAAGAATCGGCCGAGTCAGCTGGCGCAAGGGAAGTGTATCTTATTGAAGAGCCGATGGCTGCAGCCATCGGGGCAAATCTTCCCATAACCGAACCCACCGCAAACATGATTATCGACATTGGGGGAGGGACTACAGAAGTTGCTGTGATATCACTTGCCGGTATCGTTTATGCAAAATCTGTCAGGGTTGCCGGGGATAAAATGGACGAATCGATTCTGCAATATATTAAGCGAAAACATAATCTTGCAATTGGTGAACGAACAGCTGAGCTGATCAAGACCACCATCGGAAATGTGATGCCTGAAGAGCCATTCGAAACAATGGACATCAAGGGACGTGATCTGGTCTCGGGGGTTCCCAAAACCCTGACAATTTCAGCTGATGAAATTCAGTCTGCCATACAGGAGCAGGTGGATGTAATCATCGAGGCTGTAAGGGTGGCACTGGAGGTGACTCCTCCCGAGCTTTCTGCCGATATAGTGGACCAGGGGATTGTGTTAACAGGTGGTGGAGCACTCCTGAAAAATCTGGATAAGAGTCTCAAAGAGGAAACGGGGATGCCGATTATTGTGGCCGACGACCCTCTTTCTTCTGTTGTGTTGGGATCCGGACAAGCACTTGACAATCTTGACATTCTCCGTGAAGTTACCATCGAATAGAAAAGCTGAGTCTCTTTGAGACGGTACAGTGTTCGGGGGCACCTGTTATTGAGTGGAAGGATGTGAGGATTGCCGAGAGTAGAATGTTGAGACCAAAAAATAATGACAGAAAGAAGGTAGCGCGTTTTCGGTTTACCCGTCTCTTTCTACTCAGCTTTCTTTTTGTTGCACTTTTCCTGGCGCTGCTAAGCTCAACTGCCGGCAGCCGTTTTGGCGTTTTCCACCAGATGACTCTGGAGGCTCTTGGTCCTGTTCAGACCGTATTTACTCGTATTTCCATAAATACCATTCGATTGAAAGATAAGTATATCACTCTCTGGAATCTTCAGGAGGAGATTGACCAGCTGCGTCATGAACTGGATATCTACCATGCCAAGCTTGATGAGTACCGGGAGGCCTATTCCCGGAATCGCTTTCTCGAAGCAGAATTGGCGTTTAAAAAGAACGAAACATTTCCTGCTCTTATGGCACGGGTTGTTGGCAAAGATCCCTCCTTCTGGTTTAAGACACTTATTGTTGATCGCGGTGAGAATGACGGGGTTGTCACAGGGATGGTTGCCAGAAACTCTCGGGGGGTTGTCGGACAGGTTGTTCAGGTGTCGGATAACTATTCTAAGATTCTTTTGGCCAACGCACCGTCCAGTGCCATCGACGCTATTGTGCAGAAGAGCAGGGTTCGCGGTATACTAAAGGGTGCTGACAGGCAGGGCTATATTTTGCAATATGTGTTGAAAAATGCTGATGTTCAGGAGGGCGACGTTATCGTGACCGCAGGAATCGGCGGCGTCTTTCCGCAGGGAATAACCCTTGGAACTGTTTCAAAGGTTCGCTCCAAGCGGCGGGGGATGTTTTTGGAGATAGAGGTTCAACCAGCTGTGGATTTCGGGCGGTTGGAGTTTCTTTTTATCAACCTCTCAGAGGAACAACTTGTGATTGACGGACTGAATCGGACATCTTCTGCCGCCGGAGAGTAAGAATGGTTGTCCTGAGTTTTTTTCTTCTTGGTTTTATTCTTATTGCGATTCAGACGACCTTCTTTCATTATTTCCCTCACTGGCTCGGCAGACCTGATCTCTCTTTTATTCTGCTCGTCTTCTCAGGTTATAAGTTCGGCTGGCTTCCTGGTCTGCTTCTGGCTTTTCTCCTGGGATGGCTCATGGATGTAACATCTGGAGTGTTTCCAGGAACCTATCTGCTTCTTGTGCTGACGGTTTTTTCCATTGTGAAATTCTTGAGTCAGAATAGTTCAGTGAGAGAGAACGTCTTTCAAATTCCTCTGGTTGGAGTGAGTTATTTTAGTGTTCAGTGCTTTTTCTACCTGTTTTTTTCAATAACCCAGCCAGGTACCCTTCCTCCATGGTCTTGGTCAAAAATAGTGCAGGAGACATTGATTCTCCTTGTGGCTTCTATTCCCTGCTTTGTTTTCTTTAATTGGATGTATGAAAAAATAACTACCAGGCGACTGGCTTCCAGGAGATTAAAGCGCAGTGGTGGTAACCGGTTTCGGTGAGTGAAAAGATGAAGTGGTCCGGATATAAAAACCTTGAAGAACTGAGTGAACATGACGATGCTGATCTTGATCTGCTAAAACGGCGCATTACTTTTGCGGGTCTTGTTATCATCTTTTTTATGGCCATCATCTTTGGAAGGCTCTGGTTTCTTCAGATCCATATGGGTGAGGAATACAGGTGTCGCGCTGATAATAACCGTGTCCGAATGCGTGCTATTGCTGCTCCTCGCGGAAATATCCTGGATGCCAAGGGCAGGGAAATGGTCACCAACCGTCCATCTTTTAATGTTGTGCTGGTTCGTGAAGATTCAAATGATGTTGATAAACTGCTGAAGAAGCTGGCCTCATCCCTTGATCTTGATATCTCTGTTCTGTGGGAAAAAATTCGAGAGGCTTCATCAAAACCACGGCATATCCCCATACGACTGCTTGAGGATGTGGACTGGGCAACCCTTGCCTATGTGGAGAATCATAATCAGGAATTTCCAGGGATACGTATTGAAACCGTTCCAGCCAGAGTCTACCACTATGGAAATCTGGCCGCCCACGTAATCGGTTATCTGGGTGAGATTTCCAAAAAGGAGCTTGCTGCACGTAATAGTGACATTTATACCGGCGGAGATCTTATAGGGAAAATGGGATTGGAGCGTTTGCATGAGGAAGATCTTCGTGGTGAAAAGGGCAGCAGTTCTTCCGAAGTTAACGCCAGAGGATTTGAACAACAGCTGTTAAAGAATATTGAGCCACTTCCTGGAAACGATATCCAGCTGACCATAGATGCTGAACTGCAGAAAGTAGCAGAAGACCTGATGGATTCAGAGGATAAGGCAGGCGCGGTGGTGGCCATGGAAGTGAAAACCGGTCGGATGCTGGTACTTGCTTCAAACCCTGTCCTGCCGCTGGATCAATTTTTAGGAGGGATTTCTCACAAAAACTGGAACGCTATACTGGAAAACCCTAAACACCCTCTTATAAATAAGGTTGTTCAGGCCATGTACCCACCCGGCTCAACCTACAAAATGATAACAGCCATGGCAGGGCTGACAGCTGGTGTTATCAATGCTGATACTGTCTTTTACTGTCCCGGGCATTTAAAGTTTGGGAAGCGTCGTTATCACTGCTGGAAACGGTCTGGACATGGCGCTGTGAACCTGAAACGTGCTATCTCAGAATCCTGTGATGTCTATTTTTACCAGGTTGGCCTGCGAGTTGGAGTTGACAAGCTTGCTGAAATGGCAAATAAATTTGGATTGGGCCATAAGTCAGGTATTGAGCTGGAGCATGAGAAAAGTGGACTGACACCTACCAAGGCATGGAAAAAGAAAAGGCGTGGCCAGAAGTGGCAGGAGGGTGAAACCCTCTCGGTGGCGATAGGTCAGGGCTTCAATCTGGTGACACCGTTGCAGATTTGTCTTATGACCGCAACCATTGCCAACGGTGGTAAGCAGTTGCTTCCACAGGTCATTGAAAAGGTAACTGATCCTGCTGGGAAAGTTCTGAAACAGTTTAAGCCGGTGGTGGTCAGTGAGTTAAAGGGGGACAAGGCTTTGCTGCAGCAGATTAGAGAAGGGATGGAAGAGGTTGTTCAGGGACAGCGCGGTACTGCGCGGCAAGTGAGAATAGATGGAGTCACCATAGCTGGAAAGACAGGCACTGCTCAGGTGGTTCGCCTGAAACAGTATAAACATCTCAAAGAGGAAGATATTCCATATAAATATAGGGATCATGCCTGGTTTACCTGCTACGCTCCGGCGGATGATCCTGAAATAGCAGTTACTGTGCTGGTGGAACATGGGCTTCATGGTGGTTCAGTCGCAGGTCCGGTTGCCAGAGCTCTGCTTGAAAGTTATTTTGCAGAACGCCTGCAGAAGGCGGCAGCTGTGGAAGAGGCCAAGGCCGAAGCTGCCGGGCAGGAGAGATAATATGATAAAACTTACGGGACACCAATGTTGCGCATAGACAGACGTTTTTTTCATAGTTTTGACTGGATTTTTCTGGTTTTAGTGCTTTGTGTCAGCAGTATGGCGCTGATGAATCTATACAGTGCCTCTTACCCGCCATCTCCCTGGGGGATTCCACCGTTTCTCAAGCAATGTTATCTGTTTCTTTTTGGGATGTTGGCGGTCCTGTTTATTCTATTTTTTGATTATAAGATCCTGCATTTCTGGAATTATCCTTTATACATCTTTATTATTCTTCTTCTGGTGCTGGTACTGCTCATTGGAAATAGTGCAGGTGGTGCCCAACGATGGGTCAATCTTGGGCTCTTTAAACTGCAACCCTCTGAGCTTGCCAAGTTGATGCTGGTGGTCACACTTGCCAGTTATTATTCCCGCAAAGAGCAGAGTGATGGCTACGAGATAAAAGCTATGATTACTCCGGTTCTGCTGACTCTGGTGCCATTTCTTTTGATCCTGAAACAACCGGATCTTGGTACGGCATTAATGCTTGGGATCATTTTTGTGTCCATGACCATTTTTGCCAAGGTTCGCTGGCAGACATATGGCCTTGGGATAATCCTTGGCAGTTCCATGGGTGTTTTTGCCTGGTTTTATCTGTTGCGGGATTATCAAAAAAGGAGGATTGAGACTTTGCTCAATCCTGACAAAGATCCAATGGGGCAGGGATATCAGATCCTGCAGTCCAAAATAGCGGTTGGCAGTGGCGGGGTTAGCGGCAAAGGCTACCTCGAGGGAACCCAGGGACATCTACACTTTCTGCCAGAGCGACATACTGATTTTGCCTTTGCGGTGTGGGGTGAAGAGCGGGGGTTTGTCGGCAGTGTTTTCTTTTTAGGAGTTTACTTTTTAATGTTGTTCTGGGGGCTCTACGTTGCAATGACTGCCCGTGACCGTTTTGGCGTATTTCTCTCTTTTGGTGTGGTGATGTTGATCTTCTGGCAAGCAGTGATCAATCTTCTAATGATTCTTGGTTTTTTGCCTGTGGTGGGGATTCCTCTTCCGCTCGTCAGTTATGGCGGTTCATCTCTGCTGACAACTCTTCTTTCCCTTGGGATCTTGATGAATGTACGGATGCGTCGATTTCAGACAGGACAGAATATCGAAAAGATGAAATGACAGCAGATTGTTGCGTTTTCCCAGCTTTGCTGTGGAGTGTTGTCCAGGGAAATATTACGTATTGTTTTTCTGGCGCAACAGTACTTCGTAAGCCTCGGTGAGACGAATAAATGCCTCCTGGTCTCCCCCTGCGTCCGGGTGGATAGACTTAGCTTTCTGGCGATAAAGTCTGGTGATCTCCTGTTTGTCTGCCTTCCTCAACGTCTCTTCAGATTCTTCAAAAATTGTTGCAATTGTATCCCTGCTCACATACTTTTTCCCATTTGGCCATTGAAAGCTGCGATGGTCATTTATGAAGTCCTGTGCTTTCTGAAATCCACTGTTGTGGCGTGGAAATCTAGAGTCAAAAAAGAGGATTGTGTAGCGTATCAGGTAGTTATGGAGGCGGTTGAAGTCAGAACGATCCTGCCAGAAGTCCCGGTTGTCATTGAGGAGACAGATCTCTTCGAGAAATACTTCCTCAATTTTTTCAGCCGGCAGGGCTTGGGGAATGCTTCTGGCAAAGCTCTCTGAGAAATGCTTCTGCAGGTTCAAGGATGCGTAGAGGTAGGACTTTAATTCATGTTTCCGGAGGCGTGACTCTTCTTCAAGGAAGTACTGTTCGAGTTCATCGCGTGATCTGTTAAGCAGCTTTGCTTCAAGGCGTGGTGGCATTTTAAATATCCGTCCCTGATTGGTGGCCCCGAACCGAAGAAAGTGGAGCCGCCTTTTATCAAAAGAATGAACTGCCTGACCAGTGATGGAAATCAGTTTTGTGCCTGCCTTTATAGTAGAGGCTTGGTTGCCGCGTGAAAAAAAATGTTTCATCTTCCGTTGTATCCCAGGGTCAACAAAGGGCCACAGGAGATGTTCTAGCTCTGATTCCATATCGCGACCACAGAGTTGTTTAATCTGGTGAACCAGGTCAGTGTCTAAATGAAAGCAGGTGTCGTTGGGATAGTGAAGGTACTGGCCAGGGTCTGTGCCGAGGTTGGTCAAACTCGTGGTTCGGAATACATTTTTTTTGGAATCCCAGAATGTGAGGCGTATGCTGTATTGTATCGGACGATTGAGAACAGTGCGGGACAGATAGATGGTGGGAAGGGGGTCACCATGTTGTGTCTTGTTCTTGACTTCGTGAAGAATTCGAGGATGTTTTTTTGATGACATGTGGAGAATTACCAATAAAATTCGTAATCAGCTATGTGTGGAAAAATCATTTGCCTCCCATCGAACACGTATGGGTTCAGAGTGTTGTTATTGCACACAGCTCAGAATAAGTTTTTTGAGCCCGGTGATGAATCTGGGATCGCAGTTCAGGGATTTCGTGGATCGAAGGAGTATACCAAACTCTTCTGCCTGTTCCCGGTAAAGTATGTCAATTTCATAAAGGGTCTCAACATGGTCGGAGACAAAACTGATAGGAACCATGAGAATATTGCTACAACCATCTTCAGCAAGTGATTTTATCATGTCAGGTGTTGACGGGGAAAGCCATTCAACGGGTCCAGATCTGCTTTGAAAACAGAGTTTTCCTGGAAGGCGGGTTATCTTTTCAATATGCTTGATAGTTGCCTTTATATGGTCAACATAGGGGTCTCCTTCCTCGATGAAGGAGATTGGAAGGCTGTGGGCACTGTAAACAACTTCTGGTCGTTCAGGTGAAAATTTCTCCGCAGACTCTAAGATGTTATCGGCTACATTCCTGATATAGTCCGGCTGGGTGGGCCAGGATTCTATAAGGGAGAGGGAAAAATCGTGGCTGGACCTTTTGATTGCGCGTTTAAGTTCCTGGACAGAGGAACCGGTGGTGGCACAGGAGTAGTGAGGGTAAAGGGACAGGGCGATAATGCTCCTGATTCCCTTGGCTGCAAGTTGTCGCAGGGCACTGTCGGTATCCGGTTTCCAGTACCGCATGGCACAAACAACAGTAAAGTTTCCGTGGGAGCGAAGTTCCTCCTCAAGAGCATGTGCTTGGGCAATGGTTATGGTGGTAAGAGGAGAGCCACCCCCAATTTTTTCATAGGTTTTTATGCTTTTTGGTGCTCTTTTTCTGGCTATAAACCAGGCAAGAGGTTTCTGCATGAAAAACGGACCTAAGCGGATAATCTCACGGTCAGAAAAGAGATTGTAGAGGAAGGGGCGTACGTCAGCAGGTTTTTCGGGGCCACCCATGTTCAGGAGTATTATGCCTGTTGCTACTGTTGTCATTGCTGTTACCACTGTTTGCTGTCTATTTGTATTTGCAGGGAGTAATAGTATCTATATACCAGAGTGCATGGCAGTGGAAAAGAGAAATGATGTTGCCGTGACTGAGTGAAAATTCAGAACAGATCTTGATTATCCTACCATAAAACATATAATAAAAAGTAAGGCATACTTTTGTTTGTTGTCTTGTGATCAATGTCAGGCTGGAAGTTCATGCTTGTTGATTGTCTGGACGACTGAGTTTTGTCAGGGAGCGTGTCTGCGGATGCGTCTGGTGATGGTGGTTTATTTCTGGATCATCATTGTAGCTTAATGGAGGAACCGTATGGATTTAAAGGTTGAAACCCGGAATGTTGAGTTGCGAAAAGGCTGGCAGAAAAAGATAGATGAAGAAAAAGAAAAGCTGGTACGACATTTCGCCAATTTCGTTCTCCACCTCCGTGTCTCCATCGCGGCAACGACCCATCACAAAGAAGGAGGGTATGAGTTGAAACTTGTGGCTTCCGTTCCGAACGATACGGTTGTTGTAACAAGAAAAGGGGAGAATGTCGGTCCCCTGCTTGTGGAAGCATTTGATGTATTATCTCTACAGATGAAGGAGATTTTACGGAAGAAACGTAAAGCCCAGAAGGGGGCTGACCCCTCATTTGCTGAAGGTGCCCAGTATGGGGTGATTCGTAAGTTGTCCCCCTACGAGTCATATGGCTTTATTGTGAGCCAGGATGCCAGAGAAATCTATTTTCATGAGAATTCTCTTAAGGATATCTCCATAGATGCACTCACTGAGGGTGATACTGTGATGTATGGTGAGAGTCTCGGCGACAAGGGACCTCAGGCCTCATGGGTACGGGTAAGTCGTTAAAAAATAAAAAATAACGTTAGTGTTACATAATCAGGCCCGGTGCTGAATGTCAGCACTGGGCCTTATTCTTTTGCGGGCCACTTGCCATTCCGGTGGTGCAATGGTAAAAAAACGTCTTGTCGTATGACCCGTCAAAAATCAGACTGTCGTGGATCCTGCTACGGTAAAACCTTCTGTCCTGGGATCCTGGGTAGAAGGATTGCCATCTTACTATTTCTATTGAGGAAAGCCTGTGAGTGACGAAGTATATCTTGTTGATGGCAGTGCCTATATTTACCGGGCCTACCATGCCATTGCTCCTTTATCCAACGATGAGGGGATGCCAACCCATGCTGTTTTTGGATTCTTGAATATACTGAAACGTCTTCTTAAAGAGAAGGAACCGCAGTATCTTGCAGTCGCTTTTGATGTGCGCGGCCCTGTTTTCCGTCATGATATCTATCCAGAATATAAGGCAAACCGTCCTTCCATGCCGGATGATCTGGCCGTGCAGATCCCTTATATAAAAGAACTTGTAAGAGCCATGAGCATTCCCTGCTTTGAACGCACCGGAATTGAGGCGGATGATATAATAGCCTCGGTAGCAAAGATTCTCAGTGATCAGGGTGTGAAAGTAATAATAGTGTCCGGGGACAAGGATTTGCTCCAGCTTATTGATGATCAGGTTGTAATGTGGGATCCTATGAAGAATAAAATCATGGATGCTGCTGCGGTGATAGAGAAATACCGGGTTACGCCCAAACAGCTTCTGGACTGTTATTCTCTCATGGGGGATAGTTCAGATAATATTCCTGGAGTTCCGGGGGTCGGGCCTAAGACTGCAGAGAAACTTATTAATGAGCATGGCAGTCTTGAGGGAGTGTATTTTGCTCTTGATGCAATGAAAAAATCAAAGTTGAAGGAGCGGCTTGGTGATAACAGAGATGCGGCTTTTCTTTCAAGAGACCTGATTCGATTAAAGTATGACGCAGAAGTACCGACGCAGCTCAGTGGATATCTTCCCGGTGACCCGAATGAGAAACAGTTGTATGACCTTTACACTCAGTTGGGGTTTAACAGCATGGTAAAGGAGGAAACCAAGGCTGTTACTGTGCCAACAAAGGGTTTCACCCTGGTGCGGAGTGCTGGTGAACTGCAGGCTGTGGTGGTCCAGTTGCAGGATGCAGATATCCTGGCCATTGATATAGAGACAAGCTCTCTCGATATCAGGAAGGCCTCCCTGGTTGGTATTTCCCTCTGTGGTTCTCTGAAGTCCGCCTGGTATGTCCCCTTGTCTCATTGTTCTGCTGATGGCTCTCCTGTGTCTGGGCAGTTGTCTTCGGAGGAGGTGCTAGAAACCCTGAAGCCTCTACTGCAATCGGTGCAATTACCTAAATTGGGGCATAATATAAAGTACGATTATTCGGTTTTGAGGCAGTCATGTGGCTTTACCATGAAGGGTCCTTTGTATGATTCTATGATTGCAGCCTATCTGACGGAACCGGGAAGAAGATCAATAAAGCTTGATGAACTCTGCCTTGAGCATGGCTATCGTCTCACCTCTTTTGATGAGGTGGTGGACGATCCTAAAAAGGAGAATTGTTTTGCCTATGTTGACCCGATCAGGGCGTGTGACTACAGTTGTGAAGATGTGTTCGGATCGTTGCTGTTGTGGCAAAAATACCGTGACAAATTAAAAGAGACAGGGCAGCTTGAATTGTTTGTAGATGTTGAGACGCCCCTTCTGCCAATCCTGGCTGACATGGAGTTGGCTGGGATTGAGGTGTCTGTCTCTGTCCTTGAACAGCTTGAGGAAGAGTTTCAGAAGGAACTTGACTCTTTGCAGGAGGAGATCCATTCCCTTGCCGGGTACAGTTTCAATATCCAATCCCCGAAACAGCTCGGTACTCTGCTTTTTGAAGAGTTGCAGCTTCCCCATGGGCGGAAGACCAAGACCGGTTATTCCACAGATATGAAGGTTCTTGAGAAGCTGGCACCAAGACATGAAATACCGGCCAAGATAATGCGGTACCGGATTATTGCCAAGTTGCAGTCCACCTATGTTAAAAAACTCAAAAAATTAATAGATTCTGAAACAGGCAGGGTACATACCTCATTTAATCAGACGGTAACTGCAACAGGGAGATTGTCATCGAGTAATCCTAATATGCAGAATATCCCCATCCGCAGTGAGGAAGGAAACCGGATTCGAGGCGCCTTTGTTCCTGCACAGGGCATGATCTTTCTCTCTGCAGACTATTCTCAGATCGATCTGCGGGTACTTGCGCACTATTCGCAGGATGCCGCACTGTTACACGCCTTTTGTAATGGTGAAGACATTCATTCCCGAACTGCTTCTGAACTGTTTGGGGTTTCGCCGTTGCTGCTTACTCCTGAGATGCGCCGTGTTGCCAAGTCCATAAATTTTGGTATTGTGTATGGTATGTCCAGCTATGGTCTTTCAAACCAGCTCAATATCAGCCGTAAGGAGGCAAGCAGATTTATAGAGAAGTATTTCAATCTCTATGGTGGTGTAAAAGAGTTCATGAGAAGTGTTGTAGAACAGGCCCGCATTGATGGTTATGTCACTACATTGCTAAATCGACGCCGCAATATTCCAGAAATTAATATTAAAAATAAGACCAGGAGGGAGTTTGCGGAACGAACGGCCATTAACACCCCCATCCAGGGAACTGCAGCAGATATCATAAAACTTGCCATGATTCGCGTGGTCCCAGTTCTGCAGAGGGAAAGCCTGTCAGCACAACTGCTGTTACAGATCCATGATGAACTGGTTTTTGAGCTTCCTGAAAGCGAACTTGAGGCAACACAGGGAGTGGTGAAGGAAGCAATGGAGGATGCTCTGGTGCTTGATGTTCCGCTTGTGGTGAATTTTGAGGTGGGAACCAGCCTTGCCAAAAACACATGACAACTGCATGGTATTAAGCAGTTTCCAGTTTTCTTGAGGCAAAAAAAAGACTCCTGCAACAGACAAAATGTTGCAGGAGTCTTTTTTTATACCCTTTCGTGGATTGGAATAAAGGGCCGTTTTTTATGACCTCGATAGATCTGTCGAGGTCTTCCTATACGTCGGTCTTTGGTGTCTCCCATCATTTCCATCCAGTGGGAAATCCAGCCAGGTAGCCTGCCCATGGCAAACATCACTGTAAACATATTGGTGGGAATTCCCATGGCCCGATAGATGATTCCAGAATAGAAGTCGACATTGGGGTAGAGATTTCTGCTGATGAAATAATCATCACTTCTGGCGATCTCTTCAAGCTGCATGGCAATCTCAAGGAGTGGGTCGTCGACATTCAAAGCCTTGAGTGTCTGTTCGCATGCCCTTTTTATGATGGTCGCACGCGGATCAAAGGTTTTATATACCCTGTGTCCGAACCCGGAAAGTCGAAACGGGTCGTTAGGATCTTTAGCCTTTTTGATGTATTTCTCGAAGTCATTGTTGTCTTGATGGATGGCTTCAAGCATCTCGATTACGGCTTGGTTTGCACCTCCATGCAATGGGCCCCAGAGGGCACTTATTCCTGCAGAGATAGAGGTGTAGAGATTCACCCCGGCACTTCCGACAAGGCGGACCGTTGAAGTTGAACAGTTCTGTTCATGGTCAGCATGAAGGATAAGCAGCTTATTGAGGGTGGCTACAACTTGCGGATGAACCACGTAAGGTTTTACTGGTTTATCAAACATCATATTGAGAAAATTTCCACAATAGGAGAGGTCATAGCGGGGATACACCAGCGGGTGACCGACTGATTTTTTATAGGAAAATGCGGCAATGGTTCTGATCTTGGAGAGAAGCCGTGCGGCAATTTCCGGTAATTCTTCTCCTGAGTCCCCTGTCATTTCTGGGTAGAAATTGTGCAGAGTGTTGACCATGGTGGAAAGGATGGCCATGGGGGAAGCATTTGGTGGAAAATGATCAAAAAAGTGAATCATGTCCTCATGAATAAGGGCAAACCGAGACAGCAGAGATCGAAAATCATTTAGCTGGGCCTGGGTCGGAAGCTCACCCATGAGGAGAAGGTAGGCGACTTCAACAAAGGAACAATTCTCGGCCAATACATCAATTTCATAGCCACGGTAGTTGAGGATGCCTTTTTCACCATCGAGGAAGGTTATTTCTGAGCTACATGAACCGGTGTTCATGTAGCCGCTGTCAAGGGTAATGAATCCGGTGGAGTTACGGAGTTGCCGGATGTCTATGGCCTTGTCGCCATCGGTCCCTGTTATTATTGGGAGCTGATAACTGTTATCTTCTATAGTCAATGTTGCATGTTTTTCGGACATCGTGTACCTATGTTTCTGTGCTCGGGAAAGAGCATATTGTTGTTTGGCTGCTTCATGCCGCACCAGGAAAATTGAGATACAGGAGTAAGGAAAAACATCAGTGCCATAAACTATGGTGTTTTGGCGTGCTGACGTTTTTGGGCTGCCAGGGGACTGCTATTTCTAACAGGAAAATTTACTCCCGAATCATTAATGTAACAGAAGTTTGTTCTAAAAGCAAGTTTCGGGATAATGTCTATAAGCATCGCAACGTGATTCATGGATGTTGCAGAGGATTTATTTATGTCGTTGTCAGTGCAAGGTGTTGTAAATAATCAGTTATATGAGAAGAGACTCAGGCAGTTTGAGGATGAAGTGGCTGTGTATCCAGTGAGTTGTGAAAAGCTGGCTGCTGGACGTGATGATAGAGAGTGGCTTGACCAGGTGATTCTAGGGGGGGCTAAGGTCGTTCAGCTTCGCGATAAGGAGAGTTCAGATCGGGACTTACTGGCTAAGGCCCGTTACTTCAGAGAAAAAACCAGAGAGGCCGGAGTGTTGTTTCTCCTCAACGATCGCCTTGATATTGCCCTGCTTGCTGATGCTGATGGGATGCATGTTGGTCAAAATGATATTCCGCCTGCGGAAATCAGAAAACTGGCACCTGATATTCTGATTGGATATTCCTGTAACACAGAGGAACAGACGGCTCTGTTGGGTAAAGAGGTCGCAAGGGGAAAGAGTGCTGTTTCCTACTACAATATAGGTCCTCTTTTTGAGACTGGTACGAAAGAGGGACTGCACACCTTTCTCGGTGCTGGTGGCATTGGTGACTTTTCTCGTCACTGCAGGCTACCGTTCACCGTCATGGGTGGTATCAAGAAGCATCATCTGGATGAGTTACTCCTGGCAGGAGCAAAAAGGATCGCTGTGGTTACCGCAATCAGTCTGGCTGTAGACATTGCAGCGGAGACAGCCTGCTGGCAGGATAAAATTCTTTCAGCAAGAAAGGAGGGTACTAATGCTTGATACTGGGAAGACCTTGAAAAAACGTCTTGAAGAGATTGAACTTCTCATTCAGTTTGCAGTACCGGAGCAGGAGATTGGGAAGGCTCGAGAGTTTATTGAACGCTTCAAGGAAGATGAGTTTGCGCTGAATGTTATCAAGGATTACTACATGACCCTCCCGGATGCACGTGAAGAGACCCTTTTGAAAATAAGGGTGGTGGAGGAAAAAGAGCAGGTTTTTTTATTGCTTCTCAGCACAGCCATTCATCATTATTTCTATCTAACAAATGATGAAGGTGGCATTTTTCTCGGTGAGTGGCAAGAGGGGATATGTGATAAACAGGTGCTGAAGTTTTTTGATTATTCAAGTCCTGAATCCTTTGGGAAAATAAAAAAAAATATTGAAAACTGCCGTGAGTATTTACCACTGGAGCGAATGGATGAGGATGTCTGTCCATCATGCGGCGTAAAAAGCAGTATGCTCCATACCCTCGGTTGTCCGGTTGAGGTTTGTCCTTGGTGCGGGGGACAGTTGAATCGCTGTAACTGTCGTTTTGAGCAATTGGAGGTGGAAGAGCTGAATGATGAAACAAGACTTGAGGAATTGGAAGAAAAGCTGCAGAAGAAGGGGCGTATTCCCTATGCAAGAGAACAGCGTCCCACCTTCATGACAGAAGAGTAGGACGCTGCGGCTTGTTTTAATTATTTACTGTCTACATTCTGCAGATAATGGAATAATTCAGAATCCGCTGATAAAATCAGGGAGGTGTTTTTCCCAATAACAGTGGAGTAGCTTTGCAGTGTCTTGTAAAAAGAGAAAAACTCAGGATCCTGATTGTAAATATCTCCGTATATCTTGGTGGCCTCGGCATCGGCCTTACCTTTAATTCCAGAAGATTCCCTGTTGGCTTCAGAGAGAATAACCTTCAATTCCCGCTCTACTTTTCCCAGAATCTCAGCCTTCCTACCCTCACCTGTCGAACGTTTTTCGGCAGCGATTCGTTTTCGTTCGGAGATCATTCGGTCATACACCTTGAGTCGAACGGATTCGATGTAATTCACACGTTTAAACATAACATCGAGAAGCTCTATGCCATACTGAGGGGTTACTTTCGCAGCAGCCTCAAGAATATGGTTACTGATGCCGTCTCGCCCAAACTTTGGTGGCTCATCATTATTTCTGGGGTTGGTCATCGTCGCCAGTGACCAGTCGGAACTGCGTATGATCTCGATCAGGTCGTTTTTGTTCACCATATCCCGCACTGTACCATCAATAATATCATCGAGGAGTGACTGAGCCCGTGATTCGGTCTTTACCGCCTGCATATATTGGAGAGCATCAGTGATGCGCCAACGGGCAGAGACATCAAGGTAGACATATGTCTTATCGTTTGTCGGGATTTGATTGGGGTCTCCGTCCCAGATCTGCACTCGTTTGTCAAAATAGTTAACATCTTGAACAAAGGGAAGCTTGAGATGAAATCCTGCCTCTGTTTTGGGTTGGCCAACTGGGGCACCAAACTGGGTGACCATGGCCTGTTGCCCTTCCTTGAGAATGAAAAATCCATCATAGACCACGGTAATGCCAAGCAGTACCAGGCCAATAAGAAAAAATTGTACAATTTGTTTCATGATAGGTTCCTCACTATTTAGCAGCAGGGGCGAAAGTGTTGCTTCCCCGGCTGAGGTTTAAAAGAGGCAGAGGGGTTTGCTGATCCTTGTCCATAATATAGACAGATTCCACTGTAGGAATAACTTTCTGCATAGTTTCGAGGTACATCCGTTTTCTGGTGACATAAGGGGCGTTGTTGTACTCTGTCAGGATGGAAAGAAAACGTTGTGACTCTCCTCGTGCATCATTTACACGACCCACAGCGTAACCGTGCGCCTCTTCAATGATCTGTTTTGCTTTACCACGAGCCCTGGGGATCGTCTGGTTGTAAATTTCTTCAGCTTCATTGACCAAGCGTTTCATATCCTGGTCTGCCTCATTCACCTCATTGAATGCGGGTTTAACCTGATCGGGTGGATTAATATCCTGGAACTGTACGGTACCAACTGCGATACCAGCCTGCAGATTTTTCAACTCTTTCTGAAGTTCCTGTTTGACATCTGCGGCAAGCAGATCACGATTGGAAAGAACGTAATCAAAATCCATGTTACCAACGATACGCCTGGTGACACTTTCCGAGAGATCGCGAACCGCTTGGCGTACATTTTTGATCTGGAAGAGATATTCCCTTGGGTCGCTGACCCTGTACTGAACAATCCAGGCCACATTGATAACATTCTTGTCGGCTGTGAGCATCAGTGATTCCATATCATATCCGCGTCGTTCAAAGCTGCTCTTTTGTCCGGGAAAACGGCTGCGGAATCCAAACTCTTCTTTGCGGATCTCTTCAACATCAACCTTGTAGAGAGTATCTATGTAGGGGAGCTTGAAGTGGAGTCCTGACTCTGAGGTACGGTTATACTGGCCTAGGCGCAACACAACTCCCACTTCAGCAGGATTGATTTTGTAAAAAGAGGAATATATGCCCTGCAGCACTAAGATGACCACAACGATGGCGACAATCTTGCCAATCGCAGCATAGGGATTGGAGGGACCGGAGTCGCCCGGGCTTTCTTTGCTGCGATCTTGTTTGGGAGAACCAGAAAAGTAATCCTGAAGCTTTTTGATGAGTTGGGCCACCATTTCTTCAGGTGTCTGGGGCTTTTTCTTTTTTCCCCATGGCGGCTGTTGATCCTGATTGGGCATGAACGATATCTCCTGGTATGTTGTTAGGATTTAGGGTCATTAAACAAATAATCTTCATTAAGGTAATGATTCTTCAGGGGAGTGCAATGTTTTATTTTACTTAAGCATCAAAAAAAATAATTACGAAGATGTCAGTTACGGATTCGGGGTTATGGTAGTGCCAGTTGCCATGCAACAATTATGGCAGTAATTGAAATGCTGAACAAGATTGCCTGGACAGCTAGTGAATCCCGTAATTGTAGCGCGATGGGTCTGTTCAGCAGCCAGCCGCTACCCAGACCACAGCCAAGACCGAAAAAGTGTGCTCCAAGGTCTGTTCGTTCACCGGAGCTGCCAATCATTGCGAGCAGAGCAGCCCCTGCCATAAAGGGAAGAATTCTAAGGTATCTTTTGTCACTTCGCAACTTGCCACTGATCATGGAGAGCATGCCGATAACCGCAAAAACTGCGGTGGAGAACCCCACAAAAAGGTGATCACTGCCGTGGAGTGCAACGTTGATGTAATTGGCAAGGGTGGCGGTTAGGAGCATGGAGAACAGCCCCATACCATTTCCGGTGAGTTTGCAGAAAAAGTGGAAAAGAAATCCCCCGAAAAGACAGTTTCCAAGAAGATGGACCGTATCAGCGTGCAGGGTGAGGGCGGTGACGAGGCGATAGTATTCCTGGTTCTTAAGGATAGCTTCCGCATCTCCTGCCCCATGAGAAAACCAGAAGGAGTGTTCTGCCCAGGGGCCGGTAATCGTATAGAACAGAACCAGGCTGCCCACCAGTAGCAGGGTTGGTGGCTGCAGCAGCGGTGTAAAGTTGTGTTCAGGTGCCCCCGGTCTAGGAGGCCAGTTTTCGTTTTCTTTAAGATAGGCCCTGAGCTGACGGTTTGCCTCGAGAGCATCATCTGCTACGACGAAAAGAAGAATGTTGTCCTGCTTCTTGTGAAGGGTGTGACTGATTCCAACAGCAGAGAGGACTAGAGAACAGGAGAGTGCTTCCTGTTTATCATCTGTTGAAAAAACGGCGGTCTGGCGGTCGGGATTTTTTGAATCTCCCGAACCATGCGCATTGTTCTTGTTGGTTGACTGGTAATCTGACATGTTTGAAAGAGGTAGTCATTAACTGGTGGTTTGGCAATTAATTCGGGAAGGTGCTCAGGCTGCTGCATACGATTGCGGTCGTTACCTTACTGAAAACAAAGCAGTTATCTTCTGAGAATGTTTCCTCTCTTGTCCAGACCTTCCTGTTTATGTTAGGTTTTTTTGATGGGGGTGCTGGGCTACTGTGTAAACTGACCTTGATATTATGGTTCGGCACTGATATACCTATGGGTGCTACCTGTTTAATATCCGTTTTGAGCTAGGCAGGTTAACCTTGTGTTGTAGAGTTCCTTCTTCCGATAGGGAATCACTGCTGTCCCAACGTTTATTAAGATGGACAGCGTAACATGTTAATTTAGTGAAATATTAATGGCAAAATGTCTGTTCTCGACTTGAAATTAGATTATCCTCAAAATTTACCAAATTTTGGGCAAGGAAATCTAACTTATGTACACCGGCAGACTCATTTTTTCTCAGGTAATGGATTATTTACCCAAACACATCTTCAAACAATGTGTAAACCGTTACCATGGGAATCGAAAAATCAAAAACTTTACTTGTCTCGACCAGTTCTTATGCATGGCATTTGCTCAACTTACATACAGAGAAAGTCTACGAGACATCGAAGTCTGTCTAAGGGCACAGCACAACAAGCTTTACCATATGGGCATTCGCGGTGGGATAGCCCGCAACACTCTTGCGAATGCCAACAAAACTCGAGACTGGCGGATATATGCCGACCTTGCTCAATCATTGATTACAACCGCCCGCGATTTATATATCAACGAAGATCTTGGCTTCGATCTCGACAACACAGTCTACGCCCTCGACGCGTCAACCATCGATTTATGTTTATCAGTGTTCCCGTGGGCCTCCTTTCGAAAAACAAAAGCAGCCGTCAAATTGCATACTCTGCTGGAGCTACGAGGCAATATACCAACTTTTATTCACATAACCGATGGCAAAGTCCACGACGTCAACGTTCTCGATATCCTTATTCCAGAACCAGGGGCGTTTTACATAATGGATCGCGGATATGTAGATTTCAAACGCCTTTACACAATGAACAATACTGGAGCATTCTTCCTGATTCGTGCAAAATCCAACACCCTGTACAGACGGCGATACTCACACAAAGCGGACACTTCGACCGGTGTGATATGCGATCAGACAATAGTGCTTACAGGGTTGAAAACTTCTGTGGATTACCCCCAAGTATTACGACGAGTAAAATACCACGATACAGTTACCGGAAAAACTTTCAATTTTTTGACCAACAATTTTACAATCCCAGCTCAAACGGTAGCAGATCTATACAAACAGCGTTGGCAGGTAGAATTGTTTTTCAAATGGATAAAACAGCATCTTCGAATCAAAGCATTTTACGGAACATCGGAGAATGCGGTCAAATCACAAATTTGGATTGCTGTGTCCGTTTACGTACTCATAGCGATCATAAAAAAACGACTTGGAATTAAAGAAAATCTCTACACAATTCTACAGGTCTTAAGCATTACAGTATTTGAAAAAACTCCATTAGTTCAGGCCGTTACTGGGTCGGCTTACAAAAGCAACAAGACACCCAGTTCTATCCAGTTGAAATTGTTTGATTACACGTTGGGACACTAGTGATAGGGAATATAATCTGAAACAAGCAGCGTGAGCAGTATTATTTTACACTGAATATGATACTCAACGAAAGTAAATTTATCCGGAGGAAAATTTTAGTTCCGGTTGTGCTTATCTTTATTCTGTTGCTGGTTATTGCCGTTCTGAGCCTTTCGTGGTTGCAGCGAAAACATATCAATACCTCCATAGCACGACAGGATGATACTATTCAGAAGTTGTTTTTATCCTATATGGCCCATGATGCACAACTCATGGGGAACCTTCTGCAGCTCTATGGCAATAATGCTGGAATCGTTCAGGCTTTTTCTCAGCGGGACCGGAAGAAGCTTGCTGATGCCTATGATCGTTTCTACTTCAGATCGCGTTCCGAAGCCCAGATCACCCATTTTGCCTTTCTTGAACCTGATGGCAAAGTTTTTTTTCGTTCCCATAAGCCCGATAAATACGGGGATTATCTGTATCATTTTTCTGTAAAACCTGAAGATGCTCGTCCTGGTAAAACTGTTGCCAAAACCGTTGTCAGTATTGAGGGAAAACTGGTTTTGCGTGTTCTCTATCCTCTTTTTCGAAAAGGGGAGTTGCAGGGCTACCTCGCCCATGCCAAAAGGATAGACAGAATTACGGCTGAAATGAAAGAGGTGCTTGATACGGATCTTGTTTTTCTGGCAGGGATGGACGTTGTCAAGAATGAGCAGATCCAGAAACGCCTGGCACGTGCTAATGCAGAAGACGGGCAGTACCGGTTCAAAGGCTACCAGTTCCTGGCCTCTACCCTGGAATCCCTGCCCCGGCAGTTTACAGCGATTCTGGATAAGTCGTTGCAGAAATATGGAAACGATACCTTTACCTTCAGTTTTGCCGATCAGGTATATGTGGCCAAGAAGACGCCTTTAGTCAATCCTGACAACAGCCATATTGCAGATGTCATTCTTCTCAATAATATCAGTGAAGAGACGGCAAGCCTGCGGATGCTTTCAGGGCTGCTGGCAGGCTTGTCGCTGGTAACGGGGATTCTGCTTTTTTTCTTTTTTTATCGCTACACCGGAGGTATCCAGGAACGTCTTATCACTGTTCACAATGAGCTGCAGGGAGAAATAGAGGAGCGGAAAAAAGCTGAGGAAGCCTTGCAGGATATTAACAATACCCTGGCGGAACGAGTTGAAGAGAGGACCCGGGCACTCAAGAAAAGCAATGCGGAACTGCAAGAATCCAGTGAACGATTTCAGGTGGTAATGGATAGCCTTGACACTCTAGTGTATGTGGCTGATATGGAGACGTATGAAATTCTATTCGTCAACAAGTATGGGAGTGATATCTGGGGTGATGTGTCCGGTAAGATTTGTTGGCAGACTCTGCAGGGAAAACAGGATGGTCCCTGTGATTTCTGCACCAATGACTATCTCCTGAGCAGTGATGGTAAGCCTGGACTGACCTATGTGTGGGAACATCAGAACCAAGTAACAGGAGACTGGTTTGAGTGCCGGGACCGGGCCATCAGCTGGAAGGATGGACGTATTGTCCGGATGGAGATTGCCACCAATATCAATCAGCGTAAGCGGGATGAATCTGAAAAGGCAGCGCTGCAGGAACAGCTATTGCAGGCCCAGAAAATGGAGTCCATAGGCCGCCTTGCCGGTGGAGTGGCTCATGATTTCAATAATATTCTCAGCGCAATCAACGGCTATGCCGAGATATGTTTGTTGAAAATGGAGGATGATAGTCCGTATCGGGAGGAATTGGAGATTATCCTTGGAGCTGGAGAACGGGCTGCCAGATTGACTCAGCAGCTCCTTGCCTTTAGCCGCAAACAGATTATCAGACAGGAATTAATAGATATTAACGCTGAAATTGATGATACCTATAAGATGATGGAACGACTCCTAGGTGAGGATGTAGAGATTGATATCTCCAGAGGGGAGGAGTTGTGGCTTGTGAAAGCTGATCGCTCTCAGCTGGAGCAGGTGGTTATCAATCTTGCTATCAATGCCCGTGATGCCATGCCTCAGGGGGGAAAACTCAGCATTGAGACAGGGAATGTTACTTTTGACGGAAATTACCTGAAAGAACACTATGATATTACCAGGGGTGATTATGTAATGCTTGCCATCTCTGATAATGGTCATGGTATGGAAGTGAATGTCAAAGAGCATATCTTCGAACCTTTTTTTACAACAAAGGGCAAGGGGAAGGGTACCGGGCTAGGGCTGGCAATGGTGTATGGTATTGTCAAACAGAACCAGGGGCAAATACAGGTGTACAGTGAACCGGGACAGGGGACTGTTTTTAAAATTTATCTACCCAGGGCTATAGAAGTTCCCAAAAAAGATGTGGAAAAGGTTTCAGGTGAAAATGGCATCGATAACAAAGGGACGGAGACCATTTTGCTTGTAGAGGATGATACTGTGGTCCGGGAGATGAGCCTGACGATACTGGGAGCCCTCGGATATACCGTACTGGAAGCTGAAAATGGTGATGATGCACTGCAGGTCTGTTCTCACTTTCATGGTGTCATAGACCTGTTGCTTACGGATGTTGTCATGCCGAAGATGAACGGTCCGGAACTGGCAGGAAAAATGCGGGAGCTGTCTCCTGGTATCAAGGTTCTTTTTATGTCAGGTTATACCGAAAATGCCATAGTTCATCATGGTGTTTTGGAAGAGGGCGTAGATTTTATTCATAAGCCGATAACTCCACAATTACTCTCTCGAGAGGTGAGAAGAATTTTAGACAGATAAACTGGTGGCTAAGGGTGTTTTTGTTAAAATAATCTCAGGTGTGTTTCAGTATATGGAAAGTTATCTGAAAAACAAGAATATACTCTGCGTTGATGATGAGCCCGGTGTTCTTGATGCTTACAGAACTATCCTGGGAGAAGATGGGGATCAGGGGATGTCCATACGGGATAGATTGTCAGCCAGACGACGGCGTGGCGGTGTGGACATCAAAGAAGATCCTTCTAAGCTGGAAATGATACAGAGTCAGCCGTCTTTTCGTGTTTTAACTGCATCCAGTGGTGAAGAAGCGTTGGAGATTGTTCAGCATGAAATAAGTCGTGGCAGGAAAATTGCTGTCGGGTTCTTCGATATGCTGATGCCTGGAGGTATTGACGGTCAGGAGACAATCTCCCGGATTCGGGAACTTGACAGCCAGATACTCTGTGCCGTGGTAACTGCTTACACCGACCGCAGTACCATGCAGATCGGAAAAATATTTGAAAACCAGGAAGACTGGTTATACTTTAATAAACCTTTTACCATGGGTGAGCTCTCCCAGTCTGCCCTTCACCTGGTCTCTGCGTGGAACCGCAGGCGTCGTGAAGAGGCCTTGGTCAGTCAACTCGAAGCAGTACGGGAAGATCTTTTTGGTATTTTGAACTTTGTCCATGATCTGAACAAAGTACCTCCCATGTTGCTGGAGCCGCTGCTGAGAGGTGTTTTAGACCATTTTTTAAGGCTGCTTGATGGGCGTGATGGTTTTGTTCAGCTTGGTGATCCTCACCATAGCGAGCTGATAATCGGAGCAGGCTGTTTTGGACAAATCAGCGTTGATACAATTTCATCCATGAGAGTCCAGTGGGATTTTGCTGGAAAGTCAATGCATTCTCGTTCCCCCATGCTCCAGGGAGACATGGCTGCGGCTCCTCTGCAGGTTGGAAATGTCATTCAGGGTGTTATCTTTGCTCAGCGAAGCGGTGGGGTACAGCAGGATCTTAGAATGTTGGAAATGTTTGCAAGCCAGGCAGTGAACATGATCCGGAATTCCCAGATGTATCAAGAGCTGCACAATACAAATGTTCAGCTCACCTCCACCCTTGATAAACTGCAGCAGACTACTGGACAGCTTGTACAGTCAGAAGAGCTTCGTACTCAGTACGAAAAGCTTACCTACTATGATGGCCTCACCAGTCTTCCAAACAGGCGCTACCTAGAAGTGTATTTTACCCAGACCTTGTCCCACTGCTTACGTCAGCAACATTCCATTGCCTGTTTGATGATTGATGTGGATAATTTTAAAGTTATTAATGATACCCTGGGGCACACAATGGGTGATCTGATTCTTCAGGAAATAGGAAAGGTTTTGAGTGAAGATAAGCGTGGTCATGAATTTATCAGTCGCTACGGCGGGGAAGAATTTGTCATGTTACTCGAAGATATCTCACCGGAAAATGCGATGAAAGTAGCGCAGCGAATTCGTGGTGAGGTTGAAGGTCATACTTTTAATGCTAAAGGGGAATCTCTGAAAGTGACTATCAGCATAGGCGTTGCGGTTCTGACGCCCACGATGACGACTACTCTCACTGAAATTATAGATAAAGCTGACAGTGCTCTTTATGAAGCCAAAAATAGTGGTAAAAATTGCTGTGTTCTGGCTTCCGTAGAGTAACTCAATGTAATTGAAATGTTTTCCCTTATGGAGGAGCGTATGAAGTTTACCGGTCACTATTTTGTTTTTGTCTTCTGTTTGTTGTTCGTGAGTTTTTTTCTTGTAGAGAACCTCAGTGCTGAAGAGGAAGAAGGTGAAGGGATAGCCGAGATCGTAGAACGCTCTAATATGGTACCTGAACTCCAAAAAACTGTGATAGAACTTTTTTATCATCTCCACCTTCTGGAAAACAGCTTTCGAGATGAACAGTGGCAGGAAGCAGCCCTTGAAGTATCTAAAATCGATATCTTTTATAATAAAATCCTGCAATTCAGTGAAGAGCAGGACGCCCCTGTGTCGCTTGCGCATCTGCAGTCTTTTGAATTTTCCCTGGTGGAAATTAACAGGGGAGTCAGGCTGCAGGATCGGAAACTCGTGGAAATGCGTTTTCTTGAACTGCAGCCGGAACTGTTTGATATTCTTGATATATTTGCCACCGTTCCTCTTCGCTTAACTGCGAGTCGCTATTATATTGACCTAGCTTTGGCTGCTCTTGAGCAGGGACGTTTTGATGTGGCTCTTGATGAGTTGGGTGAGATTTCAGAGTACCTGGAGCAGATGGCAGGAACTGTCAACTCAAGGAGCTTGGAAATAACAGCACTGGAGGGGCAGATCACAGAAGCCCGTAAGTTCCTGAAAGGGCAAGCACCAGAGAGCCGTGAGGCACTTACAGGTATTCGCCGGTCTCTGGAAACATTGTACCAGGAATTTTCTTTGAATTAACCGGAACGCCGTTGACAACGACATATCGCTTACGCAACAAACTTTTCATCCTGTCAGCTATTGTTTTCCTACTGTTTGTTATCCTGAATGGCACAGCAGCTTTGACAACATCAGCAAGGCTTGAGAGGTACCTGCGTCACCGCTCTGAGATTGAATTACTTCAGGATGCGGCGGAGGTTAATCGCCAATTGGAAAGCAATGTCTTTCAGAAACAGCAACTGCTCAATCTGCTAGTTGAAAACGTCAATTTGGCTATTGCCATTAAACGTCACCGCTATACTCTCCTTGAGGAACTCTTTGAGTCTTGGAAGAACTTCAGTGGTTTCCTGGAGTTTGTATTGTTAAATGGAGATGGAAAGCGAATAGCTGCTGGAAGCCGTGACCGTGGTAGTGATATTTCCATGTCCTCATGGTATCGCGATGTTATGGAACATGGGGTATCCAGGATATATTACGAGGCAGGAGCAGACGGTAACCAGCGCGCTGTGTTCTGGATTATGGCACCTTTTGATGTTCGCTCGAATCGCCATACCTTGATAGCCAAAATAAAATGGCAGAGTATTGTCTCTTTTCTGGATCAGGCTATGCGGGTTCAGTTGCAGAACAGGGAAAAATTTTATCTTATCCTCGATGACAACTATAACCTTCTCTATCTCCCCCCCTTTCTTCAGGATATGCAGGATTACATAAAGGATAGTCTCCCTCATGGTACCCTTGCTGCTGCTGCCAAAGATGTAACTGGAAATCTCCACAGCCTCTATTTTATCGATCAGAATAACTGTGCAGGGTATGTTCGATCTGAGAACTTTTCATGGCTGGTGCTTTCCCTTCGGAACGAGGAAGAGAACAGGAGTGCCATAACCCGGATATACTGGAGTTCGCTGCGTATTAATTTACTGATACTGTTTGTGGGGCTGGTAATCTTTTCTCTTTTGATTTGGAAACTGGTCTCTCCTCTGAGGCAGCTGATAGCTGTTACCAGTGAGATGGTAAGGGGGACGTATCCCGATAAGATAACAGTTCCTGAGGATCGGGAGATTCGCCAGATTGTTGAATCCATCAACCTTATGATTACAAAAGTACGCCAGCAGAAATCCGAGGTGGATCTTCTTTATGAACAGGAAAAAAAAGCCTCAAAAAATCTCAGTATCGCCAATGAACTACTTGCCCGGAAGTCTGATGAGTTGAATATGAAAAATAAGGAGGCTCAGCTGGCTTTTGATAAGTTGCAGATGCTTCAGGAGGATCTGCTGAAGGCTGAACGGCTCACGGCTGTCGGTGAAACCTCTGGGCGAGTTGCCCATGAGGTACTGAATCCGATAACAGCGATTCTGTTCAGGGTGGAACGGAATCTTGCAAAAAATCCAACAATGGTGGATTCATTGAAGGGGCTCCGAGAGATCCTTGCCGACTGGCAACGTGAGCTGAAACAGGGTACCCTGGCGGACTATTTTTCCTTAAAAAACGAAAATGGGTTATCATACGGAGAAGAGGATCTGCGCATTCTGTTAGAAATGTTAGAGGGGTTTCAAATTCTTAATGATCGTCATTATGGAGACTTTCATTTCATTTTTAAACAGATACAGAGGGTTATTAAAATCATCAATACGCTGCGAGAAGCGATCTTGACGACTCGTTCTGTCAGTCGTTTTCAGTGCTCAGTCCCTCTGCATGAGGCCATTGAGCTGTTGCGGGATCCTCTGCAGAAAAAAAATATTGTGGTGCACAGGAATATTTCGGAGGAGGCGCAGGATATTGAGGCAGATCTCACTGAAATGATACAGGTGTTCACCAATCTTTTACGAAATGCCATGCAGAGTGTGGAACAGAAAGAACAGGACAGGTCAATCGTTGTTGGTATTACAAAGGGAAGTGGCAATAATATAGAAATTCGTATTTCCGATAATGGTGTTGGGGTTCCTCATAATCTCAAAAGGAACATTTTTGAGTATCATTTTACCACGAAAGATCCAGGTGAAGGTACAGGACTGGGGCTTGGTATCAGCAGAAAAATCATACGATCTTATGGCGGAGAACTGAGCCTGGAGGAAAGTTGCGACGGGGAAGGATGTACCTTTCTGGTGAGTCTCCCTGCAGTAGAGAGCTAGAGAGCAAGAATGATTAAATCATGTGATTGTAAAGACGTATGAAGATATCCACCCGGCTGTTTCTTTATATCTCAAGTCTTCTGATCTTGACTTCCATCGGTTTTGGCTACCTGTCCGTACGGGATGAACGCCTGCATCTGGTGGAAGCTGTGAAGATGACTGCGCGGACACTTGGCAGAACATTGGCTGCCACGTTTAAATATTATCATGTGGATGATCAACATCAGCGTCTTGGGGAGCTGGTCCATGCGGTGCTGCCCCATGACGATCATATTCAGAATCTCTTGCTGAACATATACGACCGCAATGGTCGACGCATCAACCTCAACTTTGAGCATGGCACAGACAGACAGAGTCTTATACGCGGGCGCGAACTTGGGGAATCTTTTCCCGGTGAACGTGAGCAGATAATAAAAAATGGGGCCCATGAATATTTTTCAGTGGCCAGTCCTATCATGAATAGTTATGGCGAGTTTCAGGGGACGGTTGAGGTACTGCTGTCACTGGACAGCGTAAATAATACCCTGGCCGCCCTGATGCGTAAATTCATTGCTTTTATTCTCCTTACATCGCTGCTCCTCGGGGTGCTGATCTATCTGGTCAGTCGTTGGAGTATCAGTCTGCCTATTTCCAGGTTGAAAGAGGCATCAGAAAAACTGGGGCATGGAGATCTTCGGCTGAGAATCCAGAAAAGCGGAGTAACAGAGCTTGATGATCTTATTGAGGAGTTCAACCGTATGGCGTTCAATATTGAACGTCAGAACAGCAAAAGAGATGCGCTGTTTCAGGAAAAGATCAGCCTTGAAAGAGGACTCAGGCACCAGGATAAACTTGCCTCCATCGGGCAGCTTGCCAGTGGTCTTGCCCATGAAATCGGTACTCCACTGAATGTTATCAGTGGACGGGCTGAACATATTTTACAGCAGGCGGATGGTGAACATCCCGACGCCAGGAACCTTAAAATCATTATCAGACAGGCAGAGCGCATTACAAAAACAATGCAGCAGATGCTTGCTTTTTCCAGGAAGCCCACAGCGCAGTTTAAGCAGGTTTCTCCTAGAAAGATCATTGATGATGCTTTTTCCCTATGTCAATTGAAGAGGCGGAAAGGCTCTCCGCAAATTGAGTTGATAACTGAGCATTCAAATCAATATTTTATGGCCGATGAGGATGGGCTGCGTCAACTCTTTGTGAATCTGATGCTTAACTCCTTTCAAGCGATGTCAGATGGAGGGCAGATTCGGATCAGAATGGAACATGATAATGATGGTCGGGATGAAATTGTCATTGTCTATGAAGATAACGGACCAGGCATCGCGTCAGAACTGCATAGCAGACTCTTTGACCCTTTTTTTACCACAAAAGAGATAGGGGAAGGCACTGGTCTTGGTCTTTACATGGTGGCAAACATAGTCCAGGAACACCAAGGAAGTATTCTGCTGGATGGTGAGTTCAGGGGTGGGGCCCGTTTTATTATCCGTCTGCCTGGTGGTTCCGGGCGATGATGGTGAAGAGGCGTGAAGATGGTGGGATTGTCAGATATCCGGGAATTGGATGAGTGATTGTAACGGAATAGATATCCTTGTGGTTGAAGACGATCAGGACATGAGGGAGCTTGTCAGGGAGGTACTTACTGAACATGGCCATCGTGTCACCACGGCGGTGAATGGTAAGGATGCGTTGTGTGCCCTTGAAGAAAAGGTGTTCCCGGTGGTTGTTTCGGATATGAAAATGCCGGTGATGACAGGTGAACGGTTGCTTGGTGAGATCAATGCAAGATTAGAAGTGAAACCTTTTGTTATACTTATCACAGCATTTGGTGATATTGAAGAGGCGCTGCAGCTGATTAAAAAGGGAGCTTATGATTATATCATCAAGCCCTTCAAAATGGAACAGTTGCTGATTGCCGTGAACAAGGCTGCGGCTGAACTCGTAATGCGACTGAGAATTGAAGAGCTGGAACAGATTAATCGCAGCTGTATTAAACACCATGGATTGGTCGGGAAAAGCCCTGCGATGTCTAAACTCTTCGATTTTATAAATCGGATAGCTGATTCTCCCGGAAATGTTCTGCTTCAAGGAGAAACGGGGACAGGGAAAGAGCTTATCGCCCATGCCATTCATCAGGCCTCCAGCAAAAGAGATGCACCTTTTGTGCCGGTAAACTGTGCTGCTATCCCGGAAGGTCTTCTTGAAAGTGAGTTGTTTGGTCATGTCAAGGGCGCCTTCACCGATGCTGCGGCGTCTAAAACCGGACTTTTTGTTGAAGCAGCCGGGGGGAGTATTTTACTGGATGAGATTGCGGAAATGCCCCTTGCGGTGCAGGCTAAAATACTTCGAGTGTTGCAGGATAAAGAAGTCCGCCCGGTGGGTTCTAATGTGTCTGTACCCGTGGATACCCGAGTTATTGCGGCAAGTAATAAAAACTTGAAAGAGGAAGTCGCTGCTGGAAGCTTCCGGGAGGATCTTTATTACAGGCTCAATATCTTTAAGATTGAGATTCCTCCCCTTCGTGAACGGAGAGAAGATATTCCACTGCTTATCAGTGAGTTCCTGGGCGCCCATGAGCAACGTGGTATTAGGGCGGAGGTTGCAAGGGAAGTGCTGCAATTCTTCCTTGATTACCCGTGGCCTGGGAATATCAGAGAGCTTGAAAATGTAATAGAGCGTTGTGTTTTCCTTGCCGATAAAGGGGTGATAACCCTTCGGGACCTGCCAGATGATATGCTTGAGAGCTGTCGTATTACAGAGGAGATAGGGTTTGGTACGGTAAAGCCACTGGCAGAGTTGGAATTGGAGTATGTCCGTTATGTGCTCGAGAAATGTCAGGGTAACAAAAAAAAGGCGGCAAGTCTCCTTGGCATTAACCGTAAAACTATCCATCGCAGGCTGAAAGGCCTGAAAGACTGAGCGTTACTTTTTCAGATCAAGGGACATTTTGTCCCTCTGTGTCCACTATTGTCCCATTCTGCCCTCGGCTGTTTCTTTAGTTTTTCTTCTCAGTCCTGCTGTACTTTTTTTGTATCATGTTATTCCCCGGTTCTGCCAAGGTTTTTACAACAATTTTACCGTCACGCCTTTAGATGCGTCAGCATGGCATAGCGATTGCTATCTGCTAATCCTGTAATCACTGTTCTGATTACACGTCATTTTCCCTTTCCTCTTCATTCCCGGTCGGAAGAGTGCTCTGATGACCGGGAATAATTTTATTGTGACGGGAACATCTCAGAGAAAATCCATGGAAATGAGGTTTCATGAAGAAGCGTTCAAAGAAAACAGGCATTGCTTTGCTGCTTATCCTGCTAGGTGTGGGAGTACTTATTTTAAAAGGGATTTCAGATACTGGCGTTTATTATCGGACTGTTAGCGAGGTACTTGTTGATAACACTCTTCTTGAGGAACGCGGTGTGAGGATAAGCGGAGAGGTCGAGGGGGGAACCATCACCTATGACCAGCAGGAACTGAAACTCAGCTTTTTGGTGCGGGATCTTGAAGAACCCGAAAAGACAATGAATGTCGTTTACATTGGTGTTAAACCAGATGCTTTTGATGCAGACGTGGAGGTGATTCTTGAAGGGCGCTATGAGGCTTCGCAGAATACATTTTTCGCCGAAACACTGCTGGCAAAATGTCCTTCAAAGTATGAAGGAAAAACTGAACAGATAGAGGAGTAACTATGGTAACCTTGGGGAATCTGTCGCAGTCGGCGGCTTTTATATGCAGCCTTCTGGCTATGGTCCTGCTGCTGATCGGGCTGATGCGAAATGACCTGCGTTTTATAGAGGCTGGCCGTCGTGCTCTCACCGGAGTCGCTGTTTTTGCAAGTATGGCAGCTTTTTCGCTGGCGCGCCTCTTTATGACCGATAACTTTCAGGTGGAATATGTCGCATCCTATTCAGATCGGGCTCTGCCAATTTTTTATAAAGCAACTTCTTTCTGGGCGGGACAGAAGGGGTCGCTGCTATTCTGGGCCTGGGTGTTGAGCATTTACATTGCCATGGTGGCCTTTAATACCAGAAAAGAGACCACCCGTAAAAACACTCCTTATATTTATCTTGTTCTGGCAGCCATTGTCAGCTTCTTTTTCCTTCTCCTTATAACCGTTTCTTCTCCCTTTGATCTTTTAGCCTATATGCCAAAAGATGGAAATGGCCTTAATCCTATGCTGCAGAATCCGGGCATGATTTTTCATCCTCCTACTCTGTTCCTTGGTTATATCGGTTTTACCATACCTTTTGCTTATGCTATTGCTTCTTTGATATCAGGGGAAATTGATCCAGACTGGCTGAAAAAGACCAGGCGCTGGAATATTTTATCCTGGATTTTCCTCACCATTGGTATCATCCTCGGTGGTCAGTGGGCCTATGTTGAACTGGGATGGGGAGGATACTGGGCTTGGGATCCGGTTGAAAATGCCTCCTTTATTCCCTGGCTGGTTTCAACAGCATTTATCCATACTTCTATTATCCAGGAACGTCGGAATATTATGAAAGTATGGAATATGTCACTTATTGTTTTGACCTTTTTGACCTGTATTTTCGGGACATATCTGGTGCGGAGCGGGATTCTTCAGTCTGTCCATGATTTTGGTGCAACCGGACTTGGTGGTTACTTTCTAATTTTTATGATTGTGGTTGCCCTTGGAAGTATTATTCTTATTGCCGAGAGTTATGGTGATCTACGAACCGAACATTCTCTGGAGTCTCTTATCTCAAGGGAGTCTACCTTTCTCTTCAACAATGTGATTTTACTGGCCATTGCCTTCTCTACTTTTTTTGGTACCATTTTCCCTCTTATTTCAGAGGTTGTAACTGGCAATAAGCTCACGGTAGGCGAACCGTTTTTCAACATGGTGAATACCCCTCTGTTTTTATTGCTTCTAGCTATAACCGGGCTCTGTCCTTTGATTTCCTGGCGAAAATCCTCAATTAACAATCTAAAACAGAACTTCATGTATCCTTTTGGGCTGGCATTCGCTGGAGGGGTGCTAATGTTTGGCCTTGGTATTCGTGAGTTTTATCCGTTGGTTGCCTTTACCCTGTCAATTTTCGTTTCCGCTACCATCGTGCTGGAATTTATCGGCGGTGCAAGGGCCAGAAAAAAACTCACCGGAGAAGTCATTCTGCTGGCATTCCCAAAAGTAATCTGGAAACTGCGTCGCCGTTATGGTGGATATATTGTTCATTTCGGAGTGGTACTGGTAGTGATTGGAATAACAGGTTCCACAGCATTTAAACTCGAGAAGGAAGTCACCCTGCAGCGTGGTGGAACCATGAGTATTGGTGATTACACTCTGCAGTACAAAGATTTTAACAGCTTTCAGGACAGGAACCGAACCGTCTATGCTGCTACCATAGGAGTGGTTAAAGATGGGAAGGCTGTGAATGATATGTTTACAGAGCGGCGTTATTACATAAATGCGAAGCAGCCTACTACCGAAGTGAGCCTCAGGATGAGTCTCAAGGAAGATCTCTATCTGACCATGCCAATGATCGGCAAAAATGACGAGATCACCATAAAGGCAGCAGTCAATCCTTTACTGGGATGGGGATGGCTTGGTGGTGTATTCATGGTTGTTGGTGGGATTATGGCTATTATTCCATCAGGTAAAAGGAGAAAGGCGGTATGAGAAACATGTGGATAATCTTGTGCTCCTTAATCCTGTTGAGCCAGGCTGCAACAGTGCAGGCTTTGACAAGGAGTGAAGTCGAAAAAAATCTTATCTGTTATGCCTGTCCGGGAGAGCCATTAAATATTGATCGTTGTGGTGGTGGAGACCAGATGCGTGCTGAAATTGACCGCAGGTTGTCTCTGGGGCAGAGCAAAGAAACAATACTGGAGTTTTTCGTACAGCAGTTTGGTGATGGCATCCTCACTGCCCCCCCTCAGAAAGGATTTAATCTTGTTGCCTATGCAGCTCCTTTTGTCGGTCTGCTTATTGGACTGGTTGTTGCGGTGATCTTTGTCTGGAAGTGGGCGGCAGCAGGGAAATCATCCAGGGGTGGAAGGAATGAAGATGTCGAAGCTGCCGCCCTGTATAAGGATATGGAAAAGCAGGTGGAAGATGAGCTCAAGAAACTGGAGAATGACTAATGATTGTAGGCTTTTTTATGTTGATAATGATATGCGTTTCTGCCTATTTCCTGTCCCCTCTGCTGGGGCCTGCGGAGAGATGGCTGACTGACGTGGATTACGGAGCTGCCCGCAGGGCTCTTGAAGCAGAAAAAGAGTCATATCTGCGGGCCATGAAAGATATTGAATTTGAGCATGCCTCCAACAAAATTAATGACTCGGACTACGCTGACCTCAAGCTGCATTATGGTGCTCAAGCCGCAAAAGCGATCCGTGCCATTGAATTGTTACGGGATGATGAGCATCCCGCACTTGAAGAACCCCAAGACTTGTCATCCGGCCAGGTTGAGTTGCAAAAAAAACTCGAAGTAGAGATTGCCAATATCAAGGAAAAGCTTGATAAGCTTGAGTCTGGTTGGGACAACGGCGCAGTGGACGATGCCCAGTACGTTGAGTTGCATGATGAACTCATGGCGCAGCTTGAAAACCTTGTCGCCAGGCTTGAAAAGGCCAGGGCCTGAAATGTCCTGTTTTTTGACTGTAAAAAATCTTTTTAAAGAGTACGAGGGATGCCGTGCCTTGAGAGGAGTCAACTTCGGTCTTGAAAAGGGTGATTTCCTGAGCCTTTTCGGACCAAATGGCGCTGGCAAAAGCACTCTGCTTGGTATTGTCTCAACATTGGTATCTCCAAGTTCCGGGCAGATCGAAATAAAAGGGTTTGATCTCACAGAGGAGCCGGAACAGTTTAAGAAACAGCTGGGGGTTATTTCCCACAACTCTCTACTTTATGACCATATGACTGCCCTTGAAAATCTGATCTTTTATGCCTCCCTTTATAAGGTCAAAGCCCCGGAAAATAGAGCCGTCGAATTGTTGCGTGTTGTGGAACTGTATCCACGACGTCATTCCAGGGTCGGGCAGTTTTCACGGGGAATGCGGCAACGTCTCAGTGTAGCACGGGCACTGGTAAACGATCCTGCTCTGTTGTTACTTGACGAACCGTACAGCGGGCTTGATCAGTATGCCGCAGCTATTTTAACAGAACAGCTGGCTGAACTGAAAAGTAAAGAGCGAACAGTGATTATGGTAACCCATAACCTGGATCATGGACTGAATTCGGCAACAAAGGTTGGAATTCTTTCTGCAGGATGTCTGGTTTTTATGGAGGAACGAGACAGCGTTGATCCCGCCCTTTTTGAAGTAGAGTATCTCAGGCATGTTCAGGGAGCAGTGAGGGCATGAGCGGTTTCTGGCTTATTTTACAGAAAGACCTGCATGCTGAGTTCAGAAAACCTGAATCTGTGATCTCCATGGTCTTTTTTGGGTTCCTGCTTCTGGTTATTCTGAACTTGGCCATTCCGCTGGGCTCAGAAATTTCTTCTGAAACAGGGGCCGGGATTCTCTGGGTGGCAATCACTTTCTCCTCTATTCTTGGTCTCAACAGGACCATGAGTCAGGAAAAGGAGAACCGCTGCATGGATGGACTGTTGCTGAGTCCTGTGAGTATTGAAGAATTTTTTGCTGCGAAGATGGTTGTGAACGTTGTGCTGATGCTTCTTGCCGAATGTTCTATTGTTCCACTGTTTTTTATTCTTTATGGTGATAGTTTTTTTCAGTCTCTGCCAATGCTTGTTCTGGTCGTTTTGCTTGCTAATATCGGTTTTGCGGCTATAGGAACACTATTTTCTGCTATTACCGCCGGTACGAGTCGAAACGAGGCTCTGCTCCCACTGCTGTTTTATCCACTGGTAATTCCACTTATCAGTATCACGGTAAAGGTTACATCAATGATATTTCAGGGTGCTGTGATAAAGGATTATTCCTCCTGGCTGTACGTGATGCTCGCTTACGGGTGTATTTTTACCGGACTTGGTTTTTTGCTCCTGGGTCACGTTGTCAGAGAGTAGGGATCAACTTGAATAAACGCATTTATCAGGATTACTTATGTCAATTAAGAAAGACCAGATAGTGGTCATTGTGGCTGCTTTACTGTTTTGTTCTGCAATTTATACTGTCTTTGTCTATGCACCCACGGAAAGGGTGATGGGGCCGATCCAGAAGATATTTTATTTTCATTTGTCCAGTGCGCTGGTGGCTTTTCTGTCCTTCTTTACGGCATTTGTCAGTGGTGTTTTGTTCTTGATTCGAAAAGATTTGAAGTGGGATGTTGTTGGGGTGGCCAGTGTCGAGATCGGTCTGGTGTTCACAACTCTTGTTCTGATCACCGGAGTACTCTGGGGAAGGCCGGTGTGGAATACTTGGTGGACCTGGGACCCGAGGCTCACCACGTCACTGATTCTCTGGTTTATTTATGCCTCTTATTTTATTTTACGTTCATCGGTGGAGAGACAGGATAAGCGAGCTGTTTTTTGTGCAGTTCTTGCCATTGTCGGCTTTGTTGATGTACCCATTGTCTTTTTATCGGCCAGGCTGTGGCGAACCATTCATCCCGTTGTGATACGGGCAGGTTCAATTGATATGGCCCCAGCAATGATTACAACACTCCTGGTGTCCCTTGGTACTTTTACCCTTCTCTGGGCTCTTCTTCTGTACCATAGAACGAGAACACTCACCATGGCCGGTAGGGTGAAAAACTTGGAAAAACGACTGGATGGAGGAATTCTATGAGCAGCGAACTGTTTTTGATCGCAGGGTATATGGTTATCTGGGGTGGCGTGTTTGGTTATGTCTTTTTTGCCGCCCGGCAGCAGCATCTGCTTGCTGCAAGAGTACAGGTGCTAGAAGAACTGATAAAGGAAAAGGAGCTTTAAGAATGGTTAATGTAAGGACGACCAAGGAAGTAGTGGTTATTGTCTTTTTCGGGATGGTAACGGCAGTGATGGTGCTTTTTGCAGTGATTAATCTCCCTGGAAACAAGATCCCTGAGAGTAGCCCTCAAGATACTGCAATCTTGTCACAACAGAGCCAGCAGATGCTGATTGAGGAAAAAATTGCAACATACAAATCTATTCTTGTCAATAACCCGACCAGCATCAGAGCTTTGACAGAGCTTGGTGATGTCTATTTTGATTCCGGCAGATATCAGGAGGCCATTGACATCTTTTTAAGAGCCTCTGAAGTTGGTCCGGCAACCGTCCATGTGGAGAATGACCTTGGATTATTGTATCTGAATATAAATCAGTACGATCTTGCCATAGAACGGTTTCAGAGGGCCCTTGATGTAGATCCGTCACATGTGGATTCACTTTTTTATATCGGCATGATCTACCAGTATAAGGGGGATGCAGAGATGGCTGAAAAAGTTTTTGAAAAGATCCTGGCAGCAAATCCGTCCCCGCAGTTGATTGAAAAGGTTAATGAGCAACTATCTGGAATGAAGAGCCAACGGTAATCGTGAAAATGCAACATTTTTTCTGAAAATTTGTTTTCTTTTGGAACCTTTTTCGAGCTGCGTTGAGCAGTGAGGTGGTCAAGTAAAAGTGGACATTCAGTTAAGCAGCATTCGCCAGCCGTGATCTGGTCGACCTGGTGAATAAAAATATTTTGTAGAAACGGCCCCAGGCGGTGGCAGGAGTACAAGCTATAAATTACGCTCTCTGTGAGGTGAGAGGATAGACTCCCCGTGGGGCTTACGATAGGAGAAAATTTGTATATGTGACCCGTGGTACTT
>Ga0256840_1000187_pt1 | contig 59308 bp, 47 predicted proteins | sample 355202metaG_FD_185969 | JGI IMG/M metagenome (GOLD analysis project Ga0256840, IMG submission 185969) | Hydrothermal vent microbial communities from Mid Atlantic Ridge, Atlantic Ocean - 355-202 | ecosystem: Environmental > Aquatic > Marine > Hydrothermal vents | place: Atlantic Ocean: Mid...
CTGTTCTTCGCCTGCAGCGATGAAATGAAAGACCTGAGTCTTGTGGAGGCTCTGCAGCGGCTCCTTAGCCTTGCCATGGAGAAAATCAAATCAATAGGTATAGTTACGGAAGATGTAGCACTTGCCCTTGTTGATTCAGTTATGAGTATTGCAATCGACATGCTTCAAACCGGACAAAGGTTGCATTTAAATAATAACGTGGTTACGGCAAATTAGGTCAACTCCGAAACTTGAGGTTTACAAAAAGTCGCTTGATAAAATATCCACTTTTACTTGACCATTCCACTGTTTCCAAAATATTTGCAAGCGAAACCTTAGGTTGCCATTTTTTTAACTGCGGTATCTCTTCAGCATCCCGGAAGGAAAGAAAATGCGTCAACCTTGCAATAGATCTTGAAGTACGGTTAATGACCGATGCTAAAAACGTCCTCAGAAATTTTTCTGATACAGCTCTCTCAATGAAGAAATCAGCGTAAAGCAGTTACATTCGTTTTTGTTTTTGAGGGCAGGTATAGCAGCAGAAACAAACAACAGTATTCTGAGCATTTGTTGGGTAGAGTGTGCTGTCAACCAGGTCATTCACCTGAATCCGTGAGGTTCGGTGGCTCACGGGCGGGGATAGGGGAAGAAAAAGAGGGGGGGACAGGCAAGGAAGAGAATCGCAGCGATCAGCGCCCAGGGTACACCACGGGGAAACCCTCGCGTTTCCAGCGATTAAGTCCACCACTGAGATTGTATATCTCCCTGTATCCCTTCTGCACTAGGAGTTTTCCAACTGCATAACTCCTGCCACCAACAGCACAGACCACAAGAACCGGCCGGGACTTATCGCTGGTCACACCATTTTTGACAATGATACCTATATCACCTTTCACTGAGTTGGGCAGAGCACCATTACGGCTGATTTCCCCGGCTGTTCTGACATCAACAATCAGAAGATCTGATTTTTCCCCAATAAGTCGCATGGCTTGTGTAGGAAGAATCGACTGAAAAGCCGGATGATTTGTGGGAGCCTGCTCAACTGCAGCAGGTGGTATTGAATCGTCAGTTTTGGGCTGTTCATCTGAAGAACAACCAAAAAGAAGTACTATAAGTAAGATTGGAAGTATATTTTTCATTCTATTTTCTAATCTAATAAAGTTTTGGTAGTAGTCAGATAATGCCCGCTCAATAAATGAAGAGACACTAGCTATTCAATGGAGCCAGCCGTAAAAATGCAGCATGCCATGAAGAGCATGTAAATGCTTTTCTTAAAAATCCGGACATTACTATTCCACGCATGAACCTCTGCCAATGCCCTATCACCGACAGTACGATGTGAAGAGAGAAAAAAGAACTCAAAATTACATAACTGCTCGTTAAAAGTCAATTCATTTCCATATTCTCCTCGAAGTCCATTTCTGACAAATCGTATATTCCTCCCAATTACACACGTACGGGGTCAGAAATTTTTCAGGGGTACATGGTAATTGACAAAAAGACCTATCCTCGCTATTACTTCTGGTCACTGTCCATGCCACTCTGTGAGCCACCCCAATCAACTGTACAAGATGACCACAGCAAAACCTCTCTTTATTATTTTTCTATTAAGCATCATCCTCTGTGCAGCCATTATTGCAGCCACTGGGATGGGGTTCTTAAAAATTACTCCATTGGAAGTTATTGAGATACTGTGGCTAAAGCTCCTCGGACAGCAATCATCTTCCATCAATCCAACATTCCCCTTTGTTGTTATGGAAGTGCGCCTGCCACGTATTCTCACCTCGGCCCTGGTAGGTGGTGGCCTCGCTGTTGCCGGTGCTGTTTTTCAGGCCATTCTCCTGAACCCTCTTGCTGATCCTTACACTCTTGGAATCTCTTCAGGCGCCGCATTTGGGGCATCGCTTGCAATCATCCTCAGTATATTTGGCATAATGATTCCGCCCTGGCTTTCTATTCCAGTCTTTGCCTTTATCGGAGCCATGGCTACTCTCATCGGTGTTTTTTCCCTGGCCTCAACTGACAACCGTCTTTCATCAAACACTCTCATCCTTTCCGGTGTGATAATTGCGGCCATCCTCTCTGCTGGAATCGGTTTTATTAAATATCTTGCAGATGAGCAGGTGAGTATCATTATCTTCTGGCTCATGGGAAGTTTTGTGGGAAGAACCTGGATGGATGTTAGCACCACTGCACTGGTGGTTATTCCAGGACTTGTTTTCACCCTCTACTTTGCCAGGGATCTCAACATAATGGCGCTGGGAGAACGCACAGCCAACACGCTGGGAGTAGACAGCAGCAGAGTGAAAAAAACTCTACTGGTTTGCGCTTCGTTGATTACAGCCATCTGTGTTTCAGTCTCAGGTATCATTGGTTTTGTGGGTCTTATCATCCCCCATCTCCTACGAATGATCCTCGGACCGGACAACCGGATACTGCTCCCCGCCTGCTTCTTAGGAGGGGCCACCCTTCTTTTGGGTGCGGACACCATAACCAGAGCCTGGCTGCCTTCAGAAATCCCCATCGGAGTCTTGACCTCACTCATTGGCGGGCCGTTTTTTTGTTACATCTTTCGTAAAAAACAGCTGGCACTGACGTCATGAATAGTCCGGAATACCTTTTCTCGATAAGGAATCTCTCCTTTAGCTATCGCAGTACCAGGGTTCTTGAAAATATTAACATTGAACTGCATCGAGGAAAGTTCTATGGACTTATCGGAGGAAACGGCAGTGGTAAATCAACCCTGTTGGAACTTCTTATGGCCACACTGCAGCCAGACTCAGGGACTCTCTACTATAAAGGTCAAGCACTACACCTCTATTCACGCCAGGAACTTGCATCCAGCCTTGCCCTTGTGCCCCAGCATTTCAGCATGGATTTTGAATATTCGGTAAGCGATGTTGTTCTCATGGGCAGGCACCCCCATATCCCTAGGTTTTCCTCTCCTGCCTCCCATGACTTCGAGGCGGTTGACATTGCAATGGCAACCATGGATATCAGTCACCTGAAAAACCGTCCGGTGATTGCGCTGTCAGGTGGTGAACTGCAACGCGTTGTCATGGCAAGGGCACTTGCCCAGGAAACTGAAGTTTTAATTCTTGATGAAGCAACATCCAACCTCGACATCCAGCACACCATATCAATCATGAAGGTGATACGGCAACGAGTTCTGGACAAAGGACTCACGGTCATCGCTGCAATCCATGATTTGAACCTTGCCGCCGCCTTCTGCGACAACTGCCTTGTGTTAAAAGAAAAAAATATTTATGCCAACGCCCCTGTGAAAGATATCTTTACTCCTGAGCTGCTCCGGGAGGTCTTTTCAGTGGATGCCCAAATTGAGCACAGCACGAAAAGTGGACACCCAAAAATTCAATTTACCTACCAATAAGATGAACATACTCCTTCGCCTGATCCTTTTCACTGCTATTCTTCAACCTGTTATGGTTGCCTCACTCTCTGCCACTGAGCCAGCTGACACTGTTTTCAAACGTATTATTTCTCTCTACCCTGCTCACACAGAGAACCTTGCAGCACTTGGGGCAGAAGAGAAACTCATAGGTATTTCGCCAAGTGATACGTACCCTCCTGAAATTCTCACAAAACAGCGTTTCAGCCATCATGACAATGCTGAAAAATTCATCGCAGCTCAGCCTGATCTGGTATTGATAAGGCCCATGATAGCCCGGGCCGCTCCTCAGCTCATTGAGCAGTTAGAGGGGGCCGGCATAACTGTGATCTCACTGCAGCCAAGAAGTATTGAAGAAATGTTCATCTACTGGGAGACCCTTGGCAGGCTCAGTGGTAGGGACAGTAAAGCCACTGAGATGATAGAAGAATTTAACAAGGAGTTAGCTAAAATACAGAAGTCAACCAGCAAGACAGCCATTGAAGATCGTCCTCTGGTATACTTTGAATCCATCCACTCTAAAATGAAAACTTTTTCTCCCACCTCCATCGCCATCTTTGTGCTTGAACACGCAGGAGGAAGAAATATCGCAACAGATGCCAAGGCCAGAAATAGCAGTAATATTGCGGCTTATGGAAAGGAACAAATCCTTTCCCATGCCAATAATATTGATATTTTTCTGGCACAGCAGGGACGAATGAATCGTGTCACAGTAAAAATCATAGAAGAGGAACCAGGGTTTCAAGCAATCAGAGCGATACGGCAAGGAAAGATCTTCCTGGTGGACGAACAGCTGGTGTCGAGACCCACCAGGCGTATTATTAAAGGCATCAAAATCGTAAACAAAATCCTCTATCCTGCATCCAGATAACGAAAGTTCGTTTTCCAGTACCTTTGATATTGCTGTTTTCGCAGGAGGACAGTAATATGGGAAGTTTTCCTATTTACTGGTAACGCCGTCGAGATGGAATTGTTAGTTACTCTTTCCGGTGCAGGAGAGTGTGGTACCTCCCTAACAAAAGCCAACCCTTATCATTTACTTCACTTGGAGAAGACAATATGTCAAAAATCAAAAACAAACTTCTTGTCGCATTTATTATGGTCTCACTGATTCCGCTGGTGATTCTCGGTAGCTACGGCCTTTTAAATATTAGTAAATCACTGGAATCATCCAGTGTTGAGAAACTTGAGGGGCAGGTCTCGTCATTCTCGTCTGGAATTACAGAGTTTTTGAAAAATGTTTCCACCGACCTGTTTTACTTACGCGATTCCTCCAGTTTACACTTGTTGATAGAGAGTAACCCACTCTCCTCTCAATCTGCAATTCGCGGTCTCCAGAGTGACTTTCTTGCCTTTTCAGAACATAAAAAAATCTACAATCAGATACGGTTTTTAGATCCTGATGGAATGGAGATTGTCCGAGTGGACAGGAAACTTGGTAAGAGTACGATTATAACTGGAGACAAATTACAGAACAAGAAAAAAAGGTATTATTTTGTAGATACTATAGATCTTGCCAAGGGACAACTTATGATTTCCCCTCTCGACTTGAATCGGGAAAATGGAAAGGTTGAGCGCCCTCGACGCCCTGTCATCAGATACGGAACCCCTGTCTTTGATAAGGACAATGTGCTGAAGGGTATTGTTCTTTTTAATGTACAGGCCGATAACTTTCTTGATCTGCTTCGACAGAAGGAGACGAGGGGCAATCAACTGTATTTTGCTGATCCTAAGGGGTTTTATTATATCAACCCTGATCCGACAAAAGAGTGGGGGGGGCCGGCAGATCTTGATACAGGCTTTAATATAAAAAAAGATTTTCCCGATACTGCCTCTCTGCTGATAGAAACAAAAACAACAAAAAACATTTCACACGGAGAACATATTGTTGTTGCCACACCAGTTTTTCTTGATACGGAAAAAGAAAAGATGCTTGGTGTTATTGTCAATGTTGCTCAAACTAAAGATGTTTTCAGCTCTGTTATAACCTTTCGCAATATGTTCCTGTTGCTCGGAGGAATCGTTTTTCTTTCCACCCTGATTATAGCCATTGGCCTGGCAAAATCCATCACCACCCCCTTACTTCATCTCACTGAAATAACAAGCAATATGAGCAAAGGTAAGTTAGGAACACCAGTAAACATTACAACCAAAGACGAAATAAAACTCTTGGGAGATTCCATCGAACGACTGAGAAAATCAATGGTTATTTTACTCAAACGTTCTACAAAGCGATAGTTGGTATCCGTCCGTCTGACATGCAGCTTCGATACCACCCTGAATCCGTCCAGTTTCATAGTTGTACTTTTTTATTGCAGCCCTGGATACGTGGCAATTATACATAAAATGAAGCAGCAAAGCAGATGAAAATTTTTTTTTCGACGCTAAAGAGCCTTACAGAATATTTGATGCTTAGCTTATAAAGTGAGATATTCCGTGAGGCTCTCTCAGGATTTTCCAGATTACACGCCTTATTTTTTTCACCAGCTTCAGACTTTTTCTATCCCGGACGCCCCCCAACACCCTTTCATAACTGATCTGTAGTATCTCTCAAGAGGACACACCTCTAACAGATTCAAAAAGAACACCCGCTTAAACACCTGTTCATTTGACAAAGTTCTTACATCCTCACTATACTGGTAAATACTCTTTCATGATTCATAACCAGTATCGAGGGTGTCTTCATGCACAAACCTTCCAAAACATCCGGAGCGATCCTTACTCCGCTGTACCCGTCCTGCCTTCTGCTCTTATTCTTCATCCTGCAGAGTCCAGTCTGTGCTAAAGAAAACAGGATCCCAGAAGAACTTCATCAATGGATACCGTGGGTACTCTACGAACAAGAAGCCAATATGTGCAGCCTTGACAGCACCAACAGTAATAAGAGGTACTGTACCTGGCCTACAAGCCTTGAACTCAAGGTGGAAGAGAACGGAGCAGAATTTCGTCAGGAATGGCTTATTGAAACTAGGACTCTTGTTCCGCTCCCCGGAAACAGTCCCTTATGGCCAACGAAGGTACAATCAGATAATAAAAAGGTCCTTGTAAGCAGCCTCCATGGAAAACCTGCCATCTGGCTTGATCCAGGCAAACATATCATAACAGGGAAATTTTCCTGGCAAACCCTGCCTGAAAACATTCTGATTCCGCCGGAGACAGGATTGGTCAAACTGACCCTGTTTCAAAAAGAAATAAATAACATCCAGCTTGATCGGCAAGGGAAACTCTGGCTCAGACACAAAAAAAAGATCACACAAAACAATGATGAGAGTGTCAGCGTTCAAGTGTTTCGTAAGATTGTCGATGGTGTGCCCCTGACGCAGCAACTCCGGATTCAACTCATTGTTTCCGGATCGCCACGACAGATCACTCTCGGACTGAAAAATGAAAGCCCCTTTATTCCCCTGCAGGTAAACTCCCCACTCCCCGTCCGCCTTGACAGCAGCAACAGGCTGCAACTTCAGGTTCGTCCCGGTCAGTGGCAGATATCACTGACTCTCAGAAACAGCAAGGCCAGCTCACCTGAGAAGCTCACCATGGGAGACATCGACGGCATCTGGCCCACAGAAGAGGTCTGGGTATTTGAGTCAGATCCGAAACTGCGGCAGGTCGAAGTCGGATCTGTAACACCTGTAGACCCGAGTCGCACCTCTCTCCCCGAAGACTGGAAAACCCTCCCCGCATATCTTATCAAAAAAAATGAGAGCATGAGCATCAGCCAGAAAAACCGTGGCAATCCAAATCCAGTCCCCAATCGTCTCAAATTACATCGGAAAATCTGGTTGGACGTTAATGGTACCGGCCTTACAGCATATGACACTATCAGCGGCACCATGAACCGTGGCTGGCGACTCAACGTGGCTCCCTCACAACTCCTTGGTAAAGTAGATGTGGACGGTACCCCCAGACTGATAACCAGGCTGCAAGGGGAAAAACATTCAGGGGTTGAAGTACGACAGGGCCGACTCAATCTCCATGCCGAATCCCGCCTGGAAGCAACTACCAGCAATGGTTTTCTTGAAATTCCTGCCCTGGGCTGGGATCACAATTTTCAGAATCTTTCCATTGAGCTAAACCTTCCTCCCGGCTGGAAACTCATTACCACCAAGGGGGTGGACAAAGTCTCCACCTGGGTCAACAAGTGGACCCTTCTTGATATTTTCCTCGTTCTCATCACCGGGTTGGCCACAGCAAGAGTACTCGGTCTTCTGTGGGGCTTTGTTGCTACCACCTTCCTGATCCTCTCCTTTCACCAGACGGGTGCTCCTCTTTTTCTCTGGCTTCCTCTGCTCGCATTTCTAGCAATACACAAGGCTATCACAGCAGAAAAAGCCGCCCAAATCTGCAGATTGGCCAGTCTTGGAATCCTGCTTCTCATCATCATTGCTTCTATTCCCTATATTATTCATGAAATCAGAGTCGGTATATACCCTCAGCTTGAATTTGGATCATACAGGCCCGTTGTCAGGGATATAACACGGCAGAGAAACGTTAACCAAACCTTTGCCCCCCAAGCAGAAACACTGGCAGACGCTACCAGTGTCAGCAGTTATAAAAGATCAACATCACAGACTCCCCATTCTCTTGCCAAAAGCCAGCTTCCCGCTAAGTTGAAAGTTGCCCAGGTGGATCCCGAAGAGATGATACAAACCGGACCTGGGCTCCCTGACTGGGAATGGGAGCGTAAGACACTGCAATGGAACGGACCTGTTAGCCCATCCCAAAGCGTCTCACTGCTCCTTCTTAATCCGCACACCAATACTGCTCTTGCCTTTTTGAGAGTCCTGCTTCTAATCATTCTGACAGGTGGATTTCTTCGCCACATCCTGCAGACACAGAGCTTTAAAAATCTGAAAAAAAAGGCAAACCTTGCTGCAATTATCTTCTGCCTTCTTTTCCCTCTAAATACCATTACCACACAAAATGTCCATGCGGAGATACCCAGGGCTGACATTCTCCAGGAACTCCAAAAGCGCCTCCTGGCACCACCAAAATGTGGCACCAACTGTGCCACGATCAACACCTGCTCCATTCAAATCCATGACGACATATTGAAGGTTGTATTACAGGTAGACTCTCTTGTCAGGGGGGCAATTCCACTTCCCGGAAGAGGCAGATTATTTGATTCAATTACGGTGGATGGTAAAGCAGCTCAAATCCTCCGCACCGATTCAAAGGGAAACATCCTCGTCCGCCTTGAACCCGGAAGCCATAATATTGTTCTGACAAAAAGCCTCCTCAACACAAACAGACTCTCCTTTGACTTTCCACTGGTACCAAAATTTGGTGAGGCCCTGGTGGATAAATGGTCAATCAACGGACTATACGAAGATGGTCGTCTTGCAAAACAGCTAAGCCTGACAAGGACAATCCCCACAATGGGTGCTGCTGACACCAACAAGGAGGAGAGTAATGACATTCGGATTCCAGCCTTTGTACGAGTTGAAAGAACACTTCATCTCGGGCTTAAATGGTCGGTATCAACCAGAATCATCCGCCTCAGCCCCGGAACTGTCATTGCCCTTGATATTCCACTTCTTGATGGTGAACGTGTCACCACTGAAGCGCTCAATATACAGAACAGATATATCCGTATCAATATGGGGCCTGACCAGAGAGTTTTCAGCTTTCGTTCATCTCTCACTCCTGTTGATTCCTTCATCCTTTCTGCCATGGAAACACCTTCCTGGACAGAGATCTGGTTTCTGGATGTGAGTCCTGTCTGGCATGCGGAGACCCGTGGAATTCCAGAAGTAAACCAGACGAAGCCTTCAGGAAAACGTTACCCGGAATACCGCCCCTATCCCGGAGAATCCCTGGCGCTGATAACAAGTCGGCCGCAGGGCGTTCAAGGGCCAACCATGACTGTCAATCGCAGTAAACGTATTGTCACTCCCGGACGACGAGCAACAGAAACAACACTTTCCTTCTCTCTGACTGCAAGCCGTGGAATGCAGCACAGCATCACTCTCCCACCTGAAATCGACCTGCAGAAAAGTCTCATTAACGGCAGGGAATTGCCACTGCAACTGGAACAAGACAACACACTTATTCTTCCTATAAAACCAGGCAAACAGGACATAACAATCAGTTGGCGCAGCGAACAGGGCATAGTCACAAAGTTCACCACAGAACCTGTTAACCTTGGCACTGAGAGTGTAAATGCCTCCATCAAAATGGTGGTTCCTTCTTCACGCTGGATTCTTCTTACCGGTGGGCCACGCATTGGTCCAGCCGTTCTTTTCTGGGGAGAATTACTAGCTATTATTATCATTGCCCTGCTTCTTGGCCGTATTCCATTCACCCCCTTAAATACCCTGCAGTGGCTGCTTTTAAGCCTTGGTCTGAGCCAGGTGCCCTCACCAGTCGCCGCAATCGTTGTAGCATGGCTTCTACTTCTGGGATTGCGTAAAAAACGGGGTAGTGAAATCAGAAGCATCACGACATTTAACACCATGCAGGTGCTCCTTGTACTCCTCAGTTTCGCCGCCATGGGAGCGTTGTTCTTTACTATCCAGCAGGGGCTTCTTGGACATCCGGACATGCAGATTGGCGGGAATGGCTCTTTCCAGCATACCCTGCGATGGTATCAGGACAGATCCTCCTCACTCCTCCCCAGCGCATGGGTTATTTCGGTACCGCTCCTTGTCTATCGGATCAGCATGCTGATCTGGGCACTCTGGCTTGCGATATCACTCCTTCACTGGTTACGCTGGGGATGGGGCTGCTTTACAGATACTGCTTTATGGAAAAAGTCACCTCCAAAATCTGCTCTGAAAAAGAGTGTCAGAAAACAGAGAAAAGTAGCCACTTCCACAACAGCTACACCAGGAAGAAAAGCGCGGCCGACCGCGACTGCCCGGCAAGCAACAGTTTCCCGAAAAGCTCCGCTAAACAAAGCTGCAAAAGCAGCCCCCGCGAATACAAAAAAACCAGCTTCACAAGGGGGATAATATGAAAAAGGACATTCTTATCGCCATTGACGGATCCACCTACTCCAATCAATCCCTGAACTATCTCAGCACCCTTTTTCGCAAAGAACCTGAAGTCCATTTCCACCTCCACACCTGGATCACCGCTACTGCCTCCATCATGCCTTCAGCCGCTGATGCCAGAGGCTCTCTTATCCCTCCAGGCGGCGGCCAGGGAAAAAAGGAGGCGGCGGCCAGGCGTGCCCTGCAAAAAAGTACAGGAAGGCTTGAGAGGGCTGGTATCCCGGAAGATCGTATCCATTCGTCAATCAATGTTTCCGGCTATAACATAGGGGCCACAATTCAGCAGACCGCTGAAAAAAAGATGTATGACTCCATAGTAGTTGGAAGACGTGGCCTAGGTGGAATCGGTGAGATGCTCATGGGCTCTGTTTCCACTACTCTCTTTCGGAACTGCCATGAAATTCCCCTATGGATCATTGATGGTGAGGTAACATCAACAAACTTCCTCGTTCCGTTAAATGGCTCGCCCAACTCTCTAATGGCTACTGACCACCTCTGTCACATATTTCACAAGAGAACTGACATCCACATCTGTCTCTTTCACTGCAGCACACTTTTTGGAAAGAGCCCTCAGTATAAACCTGAACACTTTTATCACAACTGGGATAAAGAGTGGTGTGACACCCATCTTTCTGATGAGGCGGATCTGTTTAACGGCCCTCTCCAGCTCCTGCTTGCAGCAGGTATACCAAAACAGCAGATCCAGATTTTACCGAAATCCCCTGACCTTGAAGAGGCTCATGGTATTATCCGAGAAGCAGAAAAACAGGGCTGCGGCACCATCGTGATAGGAAGAAGGGGATCTGATATAAAGAAGGGATTATGGGGGGGAGTTTCCGACAGAGCAATGAAGCATGTTCAGGATCTGGCCCTGTGGGTTGTCGGTTGAAACCGGAACCCTTAAACAGGACATACATATACGGTGACGACTCTGGATCTTTAACACTGCATTTTCATGGCAATCAGATCCAGAAATCTCTAAAAAAAAGGTGGCATCACCTGTAGTGAAGCCACCTTTGTCATGGCAGAAAACTACTTTTTACGGCCTCTTCTGACACCTGCAACGATTCCAATCAAACCTGTTCCAAAGAGAAGAAGAGTGGCTGGTTCCGGAACAGGAGCAACATCGCCCTGCAGAGCCCAGCTGACATAATCCTGGCCGCCAAGATAGCTTTGATTATAGGGGTTTACGTTAGGACCGTTGACCCAACTTACCTGCAGCAGGCGATCACTACTTATACTGTTATTAAAAAAAGAGTCTCCCAGAGCAATAGTGCCACTCATACTGTAGTCATAATATCTCCTATTCGTCACAACAGTAATATCGGGAGTGCTGAAAGACCAGTCTGCCAGAAGGATTCCATCAACATAGAATTTTATCCACTCCGTTGTAAAAACACCATAATCGCCTTTTGCGTAAAGGTTCAGGGTTACGTTTGTATAGGTATCCGCAACGCTGAAATCTTTTGAATAGGTCTGACCAGTTTGGTAAATAGTAGTCGTATCAGAAGAAATAATCGCTGCTGTAGCACCAGACACAGCCACAAGGAGATATAAAATTACAGCCAGCAACGTGGCAAAAGTCGTCTTTTTCATAAGTTTCACCCAAGGCATCATTACATTTAGGAACCTTTCCCATTTCTGTAACAATAAATCCAATGAAGTGATTTGCCAATAGGCGTAATGACTATTTCACACCCATTAGTTCATAAAAAGGCATTCTCACCTTACACTACAAACTATTTCCAACCACTCCCCTGCCCCCTGGCCGTGAACTTTATATTTGCATTTCAGAATGTGATAAAAACCTATTCGGGAACCACCGTTATCACAGCCTCTTTGCCAGGTTTCAGGTAAGATTTAGCCAAAACCTCTATATCCTCGATGGAATAATTCTGAAAACCACTCAGTATTGTCTGTGGCCACTCCAACTGCTGCGGATATCGGGATGATAAAGACAGAACAGACTCCAGCCAGTACCTGTTACTGCGAACCATATCCCTTAGAGAAGTAATCATTGGCCCCTTGGCACGCTCCAATTCTTCCAGCGTAATCTCTCCCTGCCCTATCTCACGAGCAAGATCGAGTACTTCCTTCCTCAACAACTCAACTTGGGCAGGATCAACAATGAGAATCGCCTGCATCACACCATAACCTTTATAAGTTTTGCTGGAGAGATTGTACACTTGTGGAGAATAGGTAGCTCCCAGTTTTTCACGTACCAGACGCCTTAATTTGTCCGAGAAGATTTCCGCCAGAAGATGTAACCCGCGGGTCCGCTGTATATCCCAGAAGTCATCGGTCTGCCACGCCACCACCAGCATTGCTTTATCAATAGATGAAGGTACGGTGAGTGCCAGGGACTGTCCCGCTGGAAATAAAACCTCTTTCATTTCAGATGTTACAACTTCTCTTGGCGATAGAACTGAAAAGTAGTTTTTAACCAACCGCAATACTGTTTCTTCATCAAAATCACCTACCAAGGAGACTTCAAGCCCACTCTTCTCGGCTGCCGGCAGATACCATGACCTCACCTGATCAAGTTGCAACTGCATCAAACTCGATTGGGGCGGCATACCGAAAAAAGGGTTTCCTCCGGCCAGAAAGGAATCTCCGTAAAGTTTCATGGCCCCACGAACATCAGCGCCCATTCCATCATACGCCTGTTTGAAGCGATCCATACTCACCTGATAGGCATCCGGGTCTATCCCAGGGTCGGCGAGGAGACTCTGGAGTATCTGAAACAAAAGCTCTCCATCTTTTGTCAATGCCCTGCCCTGCCAGGAAAATGATGTGGGATTGATACGAAATCCGATCTCAACACTGGATGCAGAGACTATTCTGTCCAGGACACTTTTAGATAAAATCCCGGTTCCCGACTGTCCCACAACAACTTCGGTCAGAAGAGCAAGTCCGGGTGTGGGCTCAGCAGCTTTTCCTGCTCCAAAATTAACAGAGACCCTTATTTCATTTTCCTCATAGGTGGTTTTTTTGAGATTGAGAATGAGACCGTTGGCAAAGACAAAACGACTGGCATTTATTTCAGGAAACTGCTCCCTGCTCACCACATCATGCTCACCTTTCAACTGCAGATACGGAAAATCTACACTTTTTTCTTCTTCGTAGGCCGTAATTTGTGTTTTTCCAGCTTCCCGGTAGACTGACTCGATGGCAGCCAGAGGCTTTTCACCAGCAATAACGGCTGTACCATTGACCTTCACTAAGCGGCTCTCATGACTCCAGTTTTTCTGAAACCTATCGTGTACCTCAGCAACTCTCATCTTCTCCAATAAGGGTGCTATGAGTTCTCTCTCCTGCTGAGGTGATTGGATAACCCGGTTACTGTTTATAGCACGAGTGATTGTTGAAGCCAGCGACTTTGAATTTCTACTGCCTGCTGTAAGAACAGCCTGGTCCAACTCTGACAGTAATTCTTTTTTTACCCGTTCAAGTTCGGCCTCTGTAAACCCAAACTCCAGTGCCTGTCTGAGGCTGTTTTCGATCAGTGCAAGACTCTCCTGCCATTTATCAGCATCGCATTTTGCCCCAATCTCAGAATACCTGATCCGGTTAAGAAAAATACCTGAATAAATGTTTGCTGAAGTAAATGGCGTATCTCCTTTTCTGGCCATCTCATCGAGCCGGTACTTGATAATTTTATTAGCCACATACCCAGTCAGTTCCTGAGTTTTAAAGGCCAGGGAGTCATCCTGTGGCTCAACATTCCAGAGACTCTCAATACTCACCTCAGTGAGCCCCATTTCAGCTTCATGGTGATAGAAAAAATCTCTTTTCATCTCCTGCAACTGCCCGATTTCAGGACAGTCAGGTTTGTCACCAGCAGCAGTGAGCAGCGCAAAACGTTTTCTGATCAAAGGCTCTACATGCTTCGGGTCAAAATCTCCAACCACTACCAGAATCATATTGTCAGGCCGGTACCAGGCATCATAAAAGTCTTTCATCAAATTATGATCAGCACCATTCAATGTTTCAACAGTGCCAATGGGCATACGCTCAGGAATAAGGGTACCCTTCATGGAGAACTCAGTCTCTTTCACGTGAGCACGATACCTTGCGGAATCCCGACTTCTCTTTTCAGCCAGAATCACCCCCCGCTCTCGATCAATTTCAGATTGCAGCAGCAAGGCACCACGTGCATAATCGGAAAAGACCAGAAGCCCCTTTTCAATCTGCTCAACCGTGCCTTCAGGCAGGATAATATCATATACAGTCTCATCATATCCCGTATGGGCATTGGTATCGCCGCCAAAACTCATCCCAATAGACTGGAAAAATTTCACAAGTTCACCAGGCTTGAAGTGAGTTGAGCCATTAAAAAGCATGTGTTCCAGGAAATGGGCGATACCACGTTGTTCGTCACTTTCATGTAAGGATCCAGCCTGTATATTGAGTGACATGGCCACCCGATCCCTGGGTTCACTGTTTTTCTTCAAAACATAGCGAAATCCGTTATCAAGCCGGCCAAAAATAATACTCGGATCGACCTTCAGATCACTCTTCTCATGGGGCCATACGGTTGTTAAACATTCATCTGTAGCTGCACACAATGATACCGCCATCAATGAAACAATAATGACCAAAACAGCTGCAACCTGTTTTTTATACAGAACCATTACTCCTCCTGTTCAGTTAGAATACTCAATTAACACTCCCACTCTTGAATGTATGGAAGCAGAACTAAGAATATGCTACATTATTGCCAAATAGCAAGGGAGATACACTCGTAAAAGATTAAATTGGATGACTAAGTAAAACACAATGCAGATCAGGGACGACTATCAGCGCACCGCCTCCTACTACGATTTCCTATGCTCACGAGGATTACGATCCATTCGTACCAATATCCGGACTTGCCTCAGATATTACGGTGCAACAAATATTATTGATATCTGCTGCGGCACTGGTGAGCAGTTACGAATGCTTGCCAATGATGATGTGTTTCTCACCGGAATTGATATTTCGCATGCCATGCTTGCAAGGGCACGACACAAAGGCCCGGCAGCCATTCACTATCTCGAGACAGATGCCTGCAGCCTACCCTTTCCTGATAACGAGTATGACGGGGTAATCATAATGTTGGCACTGCATGAAAAGACACTCCAGCAGCAGCGATGTATCTTCAAAGAGGCTTCGAGAATATTAAGACGTAATGGACGTATCATTGTTGCTGACTATGCTGCGATACCAGAGGGATACTACTCCACCCTTATCGGAAAAGTCCTCATCCCCCTCATAGAACGGCTTGCAGGTCTTGACCATTATCATAACTACAAAGACTGGATGGCTCAGGGGGCACTTCAGGGGTTCCTGGAAAATCACTGCGCCGGTAAAATCAGCTTCATCTCACCACATGCGCAAGGATGCATTCATATTTATGCAGTCTCATGTACCTGACCAGAGTGAAAAGCATCTTTCGGGCCAGAACAGCAAAGGAGTGACAACTTGAAACTTAATGGAAAAACCGCCATAGTCCCGGGTGCTTCACGCCCCATTGGCAGAGCTATTGCAAGAAAACTCGGTTCCTGCGGTGTAAACCTCATCCTCCCAACCTTTGACTGGCCAGAATCCATCGTGACAATGGAAGAGGAATTTAAAACTGCAGGCTTTTCCTTCCTCTCACTTCCTGTGGATCTCAGAGAAGATAAAGAGATCCTGAAAATGCTGAACAGAGTCCAGGAAAAATATGAAAAACTACATATTCTGATAAATAATATTGAACGGGGCGGCATGCCTGTGGTACACGGAAGCTACGACCTTCCCCATAACTCTGAACAGTGGGAGCTGGAACTCACCACTACCCTGAAGGCTAAGTGGCTTCTTTTTCACCACTGCCTGCCGCTCATGCAAAAAAACAGTGACGGGGTTGTGCTGAACATCTCGTCAGTATCAGGAATCTGCGGCAGAAGTGGTGCCTGCGCCCCATTTTTCAATGACGCCTACAGTGCTGCAAACCGGGCAGTCTCATCATTTACAGAAACCTGGGCCCGTGAAGCTGCCCCATCGGTTCGGGTAAATGAACTGATGCTGGGCCTTATTCAAAACCGCCATGGCGAGGGAACCAGGGGCTGGGGGGAACTCAGCGAACGGGAAAAGAGTGCCATCAGCAGTCAGTGCCTGCTGGAACGTACCGGTACCCCGGATGAGGTGGCGGAGACAAGCCTCTTTCTTATCAGAGATGCAGATTATATGACGGGAAGCGTAGTTCGTATGGATGGAGGCATAACCCTGGGAAGCCAGAAAACCCCTCCTTTTCCTGAGGGTATCCTGGACAGCTGATAAAACAAGATGACGTCGTAAAAACTCTACACCTGCTTCGTTACTGCATTGTTTGTTCAATCATGACATACCCTAGTACGCCGGAATCAAATAAAAAACATACGTCTCGTATCTAAAATTTTTCACTTAGCCATCTATCAATTGACCTTTTTACTAGATTGTCAAACAAAGTGGTGTAGTATGGCTCAGATTTCAAGGACCCAGTCAGGAATGTGCTTTAAAATGTAATCTTCAATCATCTCTTTCTTTTGATCCTTGGGACATTCACCTACTATTTTTTCCAGTTCCTCAAAATCAAACCAGCAGATCTCTTTGTCCTCTTTATTATACACCGTGAGAATCTGTCTGTCCTGATTGTGAATATCCTCTTCTTCCTGAATAGCCCCAACAATTTGAATTGCCTCTTTTAGAGGGAGAAATTTGATATCTTCACTCATCTCTATCACCTTATAAACGAAAAAAGGGTGATCAGGACCAGATCCCTATCACCCTACCAAGCAATAAACGACTTAACTTGCTGCAACTATACTCAGGCAGGTTTAACCACAGCACCAGAGCGAATACAACGAGTACATACCCGTGCTCTTACAGCGCTGCCACTGGAAGTAACCATGCGAACTCTTTTCAGGTTCGGCAACCAGCGACGACGTGTTTTATTGTGGGCATGGGATACATTATTACCAGTGGCAGGCCCTTTACCACAAATTTGACAAACTTTAGCCATGACGATCTCCTATATGGTTTGACTCCGAAACAATGACAACATTCGGAAATCATAAAATTTTTTTTTCAATTCATCTTCGACAAGTGAGAAACTGCTTTTTATAACTGTTTTCCAAAAGAATGGCAAGAACTTTTCTAAGAGAAATACGACTGATGCAGATTCTCGAAAATTGCACGTTCTCTGGTTAAAAGCTTTATTGACAGTAAAAGCGTGGGCTAGTATTGTTGATCGTTCCAGTCTTTTCGGTATATTTATACAGTTTTTGACTTGTATCAATGCAGCCGGAGAGTAATACAGATAATCTAACATCAACCTGACCGACCATGACTCAGAAGCAGATCTTTCACGATCTATTCCGGCAACGATCATTGGAGACCAGACAAATATCTTGCTTTTCTATCTGGACTCTGATAAGGAATATTAACTAACAATTACTACCAAGGTCAAAATGAATAAAAAGAATCCTGTTTTCAGTTTTTTATCCTCTGTTAAGCTTGCTCTCTTCACTCTCTTTCTTTTAGCAGTTACATCCATTATTGGCACTGTGATTCCACAGAAGGAAAGTATGGATTGGTACATCCATAATTACAGTGAAACAACAGCGAGACTCTTCCAGGTTCTTTCCATCCCCGATATGTATAATTCCTGGTGGTTTCTTGGCCTGCTCAGCCTGCTCTCCATTAACCTGATTGTCTGCTCCATAGACCGTTTCCCCGGTGTTTGGAAACAGATTAAAGCCGACAACCTTGCTACGGATTTAAAACGCCTTCAAAAAATGCGCTTATCAGCCAGCTGGCGTTCAGACAAAACTGAAGAAGTTCTGGCCGCAGAACTTACATCAAAACTGGCAGCAAGCGGCTGGAAGGCAGAACAACGCAAACGTGACAATTCTCTCCTGCTCTTTGCCCAGAAAGGTGCAATGACAAGAACAGGAGTCTACATTGTTCATGCATCAATCCTTGTTATTTTCATCGGGGCAATCATTGGTGAGATCTATGGATTTAAAGGGTCAATAATGTTACCCGAAACAAAAGCGACCAACTTTATTTATCAGTTTGGAAGTGGTGACCGCCTTGAACTTGGTTTTACTATTCAATGCGACCACTTTGACATAGAGTTCTATGATTCTGGAATGCCCAAGGCATATCGCTCCAAACTTACTGTTTTTGAGGATGGTAAAGAAATTCTCAAAAAGGCAATTGTGGTAAATGACCCGCTGACCTACAAGGGTATCACCTTCTATCAATCCAGTTATCAGGGATATGATGATTTTGTGCTAACTATAACCAGTCAACAGACTGGAGTCAGTGAAACCGTTATTCTGCCTTTCCAGCAGCAGCAAACTCTGGGCAGTCTCAATAACACTAAGATAGGAATCATCAATGCCCAAGCCATGGGTCAGACACTGAAAACCATGAAAGTCTGGTTTAAAGATGATCTTGGTCCTGCCTCCACTTTCTGGCTCAATGCCGGGGAACAGGCCACAGTTGAACGCCCTGACGGCAAATACACCATTGCCGGAAAACAGATGTATGCAACAGGTCTCCAGGTTGCAAAAGACCCCGGAGTATGGGTTGTATATCTTGGCTGCGGAATGATGATACTCGGTCTTTTTGTGGCCTTTTTCATGTCACACAGACGAATCTGGCTGCTTCTCACCAGAGAAGAGGGTAAAATTAATGTTCTTGTAAGTGGCAGTGCCAACAAGAACAAGGCAGGATTTGAAAAGATATTCACCACCCTTGCAACAGAACTAGAAGCTGACACAAAATAATAGATAGTGTCTGTTCGTTAATGAAAACTTTTTCTCACTACAACGCTGCAGAGTTAGAGAAAAGGGCATTTATGGCCCGACACTAGACAGACTGATAAAACGATTATTACATTGGAGTTTCATATGGACAGTTCACAACTCTTGGGTATCACAACATTTACATACATGTTTTCCACCATTCTTTATGCCGTAATCTTTATATTCAAGGCAAAAAAGCTAGGTCCTGCAGCCACAATATTTACCATTTTAGCCTTTCTGGTCCAGACAGTCGGCCTCCTCCTCCGCTGGCAGGAATCATATCAACTTGGATATGGTCACGCTCCTCTAACCAATATGTACGAGTCTGTGGTCTTCTTTGCATGGACCATTATCTTTCTCTATCTCCTCATTGAATGGAAATTCAAAACCCGTGTTATTGGTACCTTCGCCGTACCATTCGCCTTTTTGGCCATGGCATATGCCTCTTTTGCAACAGGGATAAGCAAAGAGATCACCCCCCTTGTTCCCGCTCTACAATCAAACTGGCTGCTTGCCCACGTTATCACCTGTTTTATCGGTTATGCCGCCTTTGCTGTTGCAGCTGGACTTGGTATCATGTATTTGATAAAAAACTTGAGTGACTCCAGGCAGACCACCAATGACCATACTCTGCTTGGCACCCTGCCACCACTTAAAGTGATTGATGACATCACTCACAAAACCATGGTTTTTGGTTTTCTCTGGCTCTCTGTCGGTATCATCACTGGTGCCATCTGGGCTAACTCTGCCTGGGGAACCTACTGGAGTTGGGATCCAAAAGAAACCTGGTCCCTTATCACCTGGTTCATCTATGCTATTTCACTACATGCCCGTTACACACGCGGCTGGGGTGGTACCCGAATTGCATGGCTTGCAATATTTGGATTTGTATCTGTTATTTTTACCTATTACGGGGTCAACTTTCTCCTGTCAGGTCTTCACAGCTACGGATCCAACTAAACTGCAAATACTACCCGAAACCTAACACGGCGAACAAAAATGCCCATCATAAGCAATGCTTATGATGGGCATTTTTGTTCGTATATCCAATCTTAAAAGAAAAGCAGAATTGTTATCCTCTGTTCCTCTTCTCAGGTGCTGCTCTGCATCTTTGAGATATCCCCCACCTTCAGAAAAAGCGTTGAAATTGCAGTGAGCAGGTTAAGCCTGTTTGATCGTACAGCATCATCTTCAGCCATAACCATTACCTCATTAAAGAACTGATCCACCGGCCCCTTCAGGGTCAGCATTGCTGCAAGGGCATCATTGTAATTATAGCGCTCAAGCATGGGTTCAACTTCGGAGGAAAGATCTTCAAACAATGCAGCAAGTTTCTTCTCGGCTTCTTCAGTAAGCAGCTCTTCACTTACCACAGTAGCTTTATTGTCCTTAATGATATTACGAATGCGTTTGAAGGACGCTGCAAGAACTGCGAAATCGTCTTTGTCACGAATTGCTGTGAGTGCCGCAATCTTTTTCAAAGTATCATTAACATCATTAAAACCAACACTGGTCACAGCCTCAATAGCTTCCTGGTGGGCACCACGTCCAACTTGATCATTAACAAAACGCCCCTGGATAAATGTGACAACCTGCTCCACGGTTTCCTTGCTGCCATTGACCTTGTCACCATAAAGAGAGAGAGCTTTATGCACCACATCTGCAAGAGGAAGATTCCAGCCAAAGTGTTCAATAATGTGTAGAATGGCAATGGAAATCCGGCGCAGACCAAAAGGGTCTGCGGTACCGGTGGGTACCTGACCAATACCAAAACACCCGGAAAGAGTATCGAGACGATCGGCGAGTCCTACAATTGCACCTAGGTCAGATGCAGGTAGCTCTGCCCCGGCCCGTTTGGGGTAATAGTGCTCCTGAATAGCCTGAGCCACATCAGGACGTTCGCCATCGTTAAGCGCATATGCACGACCCATGTTCCCCTGCAGAGAGGGAAACTCGCCAACCATATCAGTAAGCAGGTCTGTCTTACATAAACGGGCAGCACGACACGCCTCTTCAACAGCATCAGGAGCAAACTTTTCTGCCAACAAACCTGTGAGTTTGACAATACGATCAGTCTTTTCAAGCATGGTTCCGAGCTTAGATTGGAAGATAATTCCTGTCAGCGCGTCCAGTCTGTCTTCAAGTTTTAGTTTCTTATCACCGGCAAAGAAGAAAAAAGCATCTTCCAGTCGCGCTCTCAAAACACGTTCATGGCCAGTTCTGGTAAGAGCAATATCTTTTACGTCCGTGTTGTTCACAGCTACAAAATTCGGCATTAACCTATTCTCGGTGTCAACCACCGGAAAGTACTTCTGGTGTTCACGCATGGAGGTGATAAGTGCCTCATCGGGTAATTCGAGGAATTTCTCATCAAAACTTCCACACACGCCGAATGGTTTTTCCACCAGATTACATACGGTGTCGACAAGCGCTTCATCAACTGCAACCTTTGTGGTGGCAGAATCTAAAGTAGCAGCAACCGCCTTCTCTATTTCAGTGATCACAGCAGCCCGCCGTTTGGCAGGATCAGCCTCAACAAAGCAGCAGGCCAGTACTTCTTCATAGCTAGCCACACTTTCGAGTTCTACGTCCTTATTGGCCATAAAACGATGGCCGCGGCTCATATTTGAGGCTGCCATCCCCTCATAACTGAATGGAACGACAGAGCCATTATGGAGGGCAACAAGCCATTGAACTGGCCTGGCGAAAGTTGCCGCGCAACTTCCCCATCGCATCGATTTTGGAAAAGAAAAACCTTGCATCAGATCACTTAGGAGATCCGGCAACAGCTCCGAAAGAGCAACACCTTGAGTCTCCTGAACCAGCATCAAATATTCCCCTTTTTCCGTATCAATCACCTGAAGATCGTTGACATTGGCTCCTCTTGATCTGGCAAAACCGATGGCAGCCTTGGTTGGCTTTCCATCAGCATCAAACCCAGCCTGCTTCGAGGGCCCCATCACCTTTTCTCTGGAATCAAGCTGGGATTCAGCGATATCATCAACAAGGAGTGCCAGGCGACGAGGCGTACCCATGGTCACCACAGTGCCATGACTCAGTTTCAATTCGCCAGCAAGGCGAATAAAGTTTTCCTTCAACTGGCTCAGGGCAGGTTTCTGAAACCCGGCGGGCAGCTCTTCGGTACCAATTTCAAAAAGTAGTTCAGACATAATTAATTATCAGGGAATAAGTAAATTTTTATGACGTCGTAAAAACAGATTATTTTAAAATACTATATTAACACTGTAACATCCGGTTAACAGTCACAGGAATTCCACTTGATTTCAGGAGGTGGAATCCATGGTGGCAAAGGTAGAATACCCTTCAGCAAGATTTTCAACGCGGAGTGAAAACGATTTAATAGCTTCCTCACCATCAAGACTACTGGCGATTCTGTGAGTCAGGGATTCAACAGACATACTGTCCTTCCCTTGGATTGGAGCCATATCCTGCTCATCATCAATGGCGGCTTCAATCAGGGTAATCAGGTCTTCTATCCAGATAAAGTTTCGGAACTTGACCCCTGTGACGGCACGTCCCCAATGACCAAGAGACCTTGGTAGTCCCTGACCACTCTTCTCTGCCAGGGGAAGGGATACAGGAATTTCCAAGCGAAATTCAAGATCATCCTCAATTTCCAAAGATCCATGCATACAACACTCATAACGACGTGACTTGAGTGTTCCCGGGTCTTTACTGTCACCGGAAAGAAAATAGGCAAAAGACATCTCTATATGCGCTGCCTCTGCTTCGAGCTTGTCTTTCATTTCCTCAAGAATATCATGGAACTTTGTAATATCTATAGCGCCATGATATCGATTAAGGATTTCAACAAACCGACTCATATGCGTTCCCTTAAAATGGTGAGGAAGGTTCACATACATATTCACCGTTGCAATAGTCTGCTGCTTGGAATGCGCCTTATCAAGAACTGTGACGGGGTATGAAATGGTTTTGACCCCAACCTTCTTGATATTTATTCGGCGATGGTCTTCCTGGTTCTGGATATCTTTCATAACAGGGCAAAAAAAGGATGCACCCCCCTTACTTCCAGGAAGTAGGGGGTTAGGTCAGACATTCACGGATTTAGAGATATATGAAAAATTCCCAGAGCAATCATGATTGAGCTGCGGTTTTACGACAAATGCTTACGAACGGCCTCTTTCAATTCACTGATATTAGAGGACTTTACAACATACTCATCTGATGCCCAGGCACCAAGGTCCTGTTTGTATTCATTGTATGCAGAGCTGAGAATAACAGGAAGTTTTGGATTAGCCATTTTCATCTGACGTAAGGTTTCAATGCCGTTCATACCGGGCATCTGTATATCAAGAATAACAAGATCCGGGGATTCATCTTCAAATTTCTGCATCCCCTCCTCACCTGTATATGCTGATATCACCTCATAGCCCTCATCTTCAAGCTCCTCACGATAGAGCATCTGGATACCTTCTTCGTCATCAACAAGCAGAATTTTTTTCATGGATTCCTCTTAAGGTAGTCTTTCCAATGACTCCCGTAAATAGGAGGCGGCCTCTTCAGGGGGCATGGGATTAATGTAAAACCCGGATCCCCATTCAAAACCTGCAATGGAAGTGAGTTTAGGCACAATCTCAAAATGCCAGTGAAAATGTTTCATATGCTGCGAACGCAGGGGTTGGGTATGGAGTACAAAATTGTAGGGAACATTCGGGATACAGGAATCAAGACGGCAAAGACTTTCTGACAAAATTTCAGCAAGATCTGTGAGATGCTGCTCACTCTGTTCATGATATGCGGACGAGTGCCTGATTGGCAGTATCCACATCTCAAAAGGCGTTCGTGGTGCAAAGGGGGTAATAGTTATAAAAGATTTATTTTTACAGACCACGCGGACATCCTGCTTCAGTTCCTGGCTGATAATGTCGCAGTAAACACATCGTTCTTTATAATTAAAATACGTAAGAGCGCCAGTGAGTTCAGATTCAATTTTCCGTGGCAGAACCGGCAGAGCTACAAGCTGAGAATGTGAATGTTCAAGGGAGGCTCCAGCAGCCTTACCAAAATTTTTAAAGATCAGGACATAACGGAACCGGTCATCGTGTTCCAGATCTATGATGCGATTCTGAAAGGCCCTCAAGACCATGACAAGGTGCTCGGTAGGCAGCTCTGACAGGATATCCTCATGCCGGGGAGATTCCACAATAACCTCATGGGCCCCAATCCCGTTCATCTTATCGTAGAGCCCCTCACCTTCACGATTAAGATCTCCTTCAATTACCAAAGCAGGATATTTGTTGGGTACAACACGAACCTTCCAGCCTGGAGAATCCGGAATGGAATTGTCGCGCCCATAGACTAGGACTTCATGGGGAGTCGTATTTTCATTCCCGTGGCAGAGAGGACAAAATCCGCCACTTGTCGGAGAGTCAGCGATAACAAAGTCGGAGGGTCGCTTCCCACGCTCTGTGGCTATTATAATCCATCGACCAAGTACAGGGTCTTTTCTCAATTCCGGCATGTAAGCTACTTCCTCTGGGATTTTTCCTTGGATTCCTGTGCTGTCTTACATTCGATACAGAGCGTAGTAACAGGTCTGGCTTCAAGACGCTTTAAACCAATAAGTTCACCACAGCTCTCACATTCGCCAAAATCGCCATCTTCAATCCTCTGCAAAGCTTCTTCTATTTTGGAAAGAAGTTTCTGCTCTCTCTGCCTGATCCGAAGCTCAAAACTACGTACTGACTCTGCACTGGCCCGATCATTAGGATCAGGAATATTTCCAGACTGATCTGTGAGCTCTGCCAATGTCCTCTCAGCTTCTCGCAGGATATCTTCTTTCTTTGCAACAAGTTGCTCCTGAAAGGCATCCATTACTTTTTGTTCCATCAAAAAACCCTCATTTTAAACATTTACAACATTCAATATGATAAGAAACATTATTCCGGTCGAATAAATGTCCCGCTCTTTCCGCCAGTTTTCTTCTTCAAACAAATATCACTGATAAGCATTGCCTTATCAACAGCCTTACACATATCATAGATTGTCAATGCTGTTATTGAAACAGCAGTTAAAGCCTCCATCTCCACCCCGGTCTTTCCAGTAATTCCAACAACCGCTTCAATCTCTATCTGACAGGAATCATCCACGCAGATAAAATCAATTGTTATCTTTGTAACAGCAAGGGGATGACAGAGCGGAATCAGGCTATCAACCTTTTTCGCTGCCATAATGCCTGCAACCCGCGCCACTCCAAGAACATCCCCCTTGGCCATGGAACCACTCTTCACAAGGTCATACGCCTTCTGCGACATGCTTATACTGCCTGTTGCGGTTGCAACACGCTCTGTCTCTATCTTTTTACTCACATCAACCATGATAGCATTGCCATCAGCATCAAAGTGACTGAATCCCTGTTCTCTGTTCTGGGCCATAATAGAATGCTCTGGTTCTTATTGAGAGTCTTTGTCCTTCTTTCCAAGTACCTCATGAAAAAGTTTAGAGAAAAAACCTTCATGTTCTTTGTGCTGACCATGTTTCTGACACAACTCATCGAAGTTTTCAAGAACCTTTTTCTGTTCTTCACAAAGGTTCGTCGGTGTCTTCACCTGGAGCTGTACAATCATATCACCACGACCAGAACCGCGAAGACTGGCAACACCCTCCTTACGCAGTGTGAACCGCTCACCAGACTGGCTTCCAGCAGGAATTGTTAATTTCTTTTTTCCATGTATTGTGGGCACATCCACTTTACAACCAAGCGCTGCCTGAACCATGGAAACAGGGAGTTCGCAATAGATAGTCTGCCGATCTCGTTTAAAAAAATCATGTTCCTGAACATGGATCACAACGTAAAGATCTCCAGACTGGCCTCCCCTGCGACCACCTTCACCTTCACCGCGTAGCCGCATCTGAGCGCCGGTGTCAACACCGGCTGGAATCTTCAAAGAAACTTTCCTTCTCTTCTCAAGTAAGCCACTGCCCCCACAATCATTGCAGGGATTGGTTACGATCTCACCTTCACCATGGCACTGAGGACAGGTTGAGGATACCTGGAAAAACCCCTGAGAACGAATTACCTGTCCCCGGCCATTACAACTGGGACAGGTTTCACGTTTATGACCTGGACGACATCCGCTGCCTTCACAAGTCCAGCAGGTATCACGTCGGTTTATTGCAACTTCCTTTGAAATACCGTGAACGGCCTCCATGAAGGTGATCTCAATGTCATAACGAAGGTCATTTCCTGGCTGCGGCCCGTTACGCCTGCTGCGCCCCCTGCCGCCACCAAACAGATCCCCGAAGAGATCGCCTAGGCCGGAGAACATATCTTCAAAATTTCCAGGACCCTGATAGCCGCTACTCTTTAAGCCTTCATGGCCGTAAGTATCATAGATCTTCCTCTTCTGAAGATCGCTGAGTACCTCATAAGCCTCGGTACATTCCTTAAATCGCTCCTCAGCTTCCTTATCATCCGGGTTTTTATCCGGATGATACTTCATGGCAAGCTTCCTATACGCTTTTTTAATTACGGAACCATCTGCCGATTTACTAACAGAGAGTACTTCGTAATAACATTTTGGCATTGTTTCTTCTTATATCTACTTGGGTTATACCTGAATCATCAGAAATCTCTGTACCGCTTCCAACATAATAAATATTATTCTGTGTTACCAAAGCAAAATAATATACATTCAGATGGGGCAAGACCAGCACACAATTCAGACTCAACAGTCTCAGAATAAAAATAAAAGCAGCAACGATCAAACCTTTTCAGGCTGTGACTTTTCCCTCGTCACCTTTTTCAGTATCAAGTTCATCGGTATTTTCATCATCAGCATCAGGCAAAGTCCAAATATTATCAAAACTTACCTTGTTAGCAGCAACTTCTCGAAGGGTCATTACAACTTCCTTATTCTTTCCCTCTACGAGATAGGGCTCGCCGTGCCGATGCTGACGAATGCGCTCAACTGCCAGGTGCACAAGATCAAAACGTCTGTTCTCGCCAATGGTCTCCAGACAATCTTCAACGGTAATTCTTGCCATTCATAAACCTCACTTCAATGTTTATTAACGATGACTCATAAAGCTGTCATCTCATAATTATCGACTGTTAACGATTCCGCTATCAGCCTTATTATTTTTTCTCAAAGGGATTTTTCAGTAACATTGTCTCTTCACGATCAGGACCGACAGAAACAATAACCGGCTCTATACCAGTGAAATCCTCAATACGTTTAATATAGTCTTTTGCCTGTACAGGCAGATCATCATAGTTCCTGATACCGGTAATTTCCTCTTTCCAGCCAGGCATTTCCTCATAAACAGGGGTGACCCGGGCTGCTTCACTTATATTGGATGGCATGGCTGATATTTTTCTGCCATCCAGGTCATAACTATTGGCCATTTTCAGAACTGGTTGACCGGAGAGGACATCCAGTTTGGTTATGGCAAGACCGGTCAGCCCATTTAAACGAGCGGCATCTGCGGCAACCACCCCATCAAGCCACCCGCACCTGCGTTTTCGTCCAGTGGTTGCACCAAACTCACCACCTTTTCTCTGCAGTTCCTCACCCACCGAATCAAACAATTCGCTTGGAAATGGTCCTTCACCCACGCGGGTAGTATAAGCCTTTAATATCCCAATAACTGAATCAATATGGGCCGGTCCAAAACCGGAACCATTACAAGCATTTCCAGCAATGGTGTTGGATGAGGTCACAAAAGGGTACGTCCCGTGATCAATATCAAGCTGAGTTCCCTGAGCACCTTCAAAGAGGATGTCTTTTCCAGCCTTACGGGCAACATCGAGTTCAACGGAAACATTTCCTATATACGGGGCTAGCTTTTCGGCGAATACCTGAAATTCTGCATAAATAGTATCGAATGATACCGGGGCACTGTTGTATTTGGTGGTGAGCATGAAGTTCTTCTCTTCCACATTCGCCTGAAGTTTGTCACGAAACAGGGAGTCATCGAGAAGATCGCCAAATTTTATGCCGGTACGGCCAACTTTATCCATATAGCAGGGCCCGATACCACGTCCTGTTGTACCGATCTTTTTCCCGTCAGCCAAGGATTCCTCTTTGGCATGATCCATGCTTTGATGATACGGCATAATCAGATGGGCATTCTCACTGATCAGCAGTCGCTCAGGAGTAACCGGCAGACCTTTTTCGTTCAGCTCATTTATTTCACCCAAAAGAACGCCAGGATCGATGATAACACCATTTCCTATCATGCATTGTTTCTCTTCATACAGGATGCCGGAAGGAATGATGTGAAAGACAAACTTTTTGCCACTCACAACCAGTGTATGACCTGCATTATTTCCACCCTGAAAGCGGACTATACAATCTGCGTAGCGGGTCAGAAGATCAACTATTTTCCCTTTCCCTTCATCACCCCACTGGGTACCGACAACGACAACACTGGACATTTCTATCTCCTGTTCACACATCTGTTATTGCACCCAATTCTGCAAGAAAAAGCCACAAGGATCAGGGCACTCTTATCATTTGTCAATGGACAACCGCGTCAATATAGTCAGACAACCAGTGAAAGTCAATCTTTTGCAGATCGATATTCAGGAACCAGCACCGAAAAATATAATTTCCACAAAAAATCTCTGGTTCTTGATCTGAATCAAGGCTATTCTTTTGCCACCTCTGCTATGCTGCTTATTACGATTCACTACTTATTGACTCTAAATCCATAAGCGTTCGATGGCGAAGGGAGGTGATTTTTTTTCAAACATACCTTATCGCTGCTTTTATCTATGCATTTCAAAATGTTTTTAAAAAAAAACAATTACGGATCCATCACGGAAACAGGTTAACACGACAAGATAAGGACTACCATATGATACAGCTCAATGACGACAAGCTCTTTGGCCGAAAAATCAGCCAGCTTCGCTTTCTATGTCAATCTCTTTTTGCAACCTTCTGTATTTACGTGGGGTGGCAGTTTTATTCATTTTATCTCTGGGCCATCGCTCCGACCGACAATGCATTTGTAGCCCGCCCTGCTGCAGTGGAAGCCTTCCTGCCCCTCGGCGCCCTCGTCAGCCTGAAACGATTTATCCTTGGTGCAGAATTTGACACAATTCACCCAGCCGGACTCACTATTTTCATTACAGCTATTTTGATCAGCCTTCTTTTACGCAAAAGTTTTTGTGGCTGGATCTGTCCCATAGGGTTTTCCTCAAACCTTGCTGAACGATTTGGCAAAAAAATAGGGATTTTGTTCCCCCTACCCAGCTGGATAGACCTGCCCCTTCTCACAATCAAATATCTGCTCCTTGGTTTTTTCGCCTATCTTATCCTCTGGGAAATGGGGCTCAAAGAACTCACGGACTTCCATCGCTCCCCTTACAACCTGATAAGCGATGCCAAAATGTTGCATTTTTTTCTCCAGCCAAGTGTCCTTGCAGGTTCCATCATGCTGGGAATTGTCTTTTTTTCCTTTGTTATACGAAATTTCTGGTGCAGACACCTCTGTCCCTACGGTGCCCTCCTTGGGATCGCCGCACTTTTCAGTCCATTACAGGTCAGACGTGACCCTGAGTCCTGTATCAGTTGTAAAAAATGTGAAAAAATCTGTCCAGCGTCCATTCATATTACAAAGAGAAAGACTGTACGAAACTGTGAATGTATCGGCTGCCTCGAATGTGTTCAGGCCTGCCCTGTTGACGATTGCCTGACCATCGCCACTCCCTGTAAAAAAAGGATCAAACCGTTGCTGCTGCCAGCCATCACCATTGGCTTGTTTTTACTCTGTTATCTTGTTGCAAGACTCACCGGACACTGGCACAGCGAGATTCCGGTAGAAGTCTTTCAACGATATTACCAGATGATTGGAGATATCGGACATCCATGACAAACACAAAAAAAGCTCATGACGTTGACACCCCTTTCCAAATACCGTACATTTGCCATTCAACCGGCGGGGTATTTCAATTGGGGAATAGTCTCCGGTAGCACAATGAGGTTACGAGAATGTTTGGCATTGGTTTACCTGAACTTATCCTGATACTGGCTCTGGCATTGATTGTTGTCGGCCCCGACAAATTACCTGACCTTGCACGATCAGTTGCTAAGGGAATCCTTGAACTTAAGAAAACTGCCACCACTCTCAAAGAGAGTCTGACCAAAGACGGTAATCCTCTTGATGAAATAAAACCTGAAATTGAAAAAGCATCAAAAGCGCTGACAGATGAAGTCCTGGGAGTAACAAGGGACACCTGGACAGGTGGTGAGCCCACAAGAATGCCGGAACTTACAGAGCTCAATCAGGACAAAGACTCAATCATTGAGGTCACTCCAGAGAAAGAGGAAACTTCCCATGAAGAGATCATTCAGTCAGAAACAGTAGCTGAAAAACCGGAAGCCAAAGCAGCTGACGCCTCCAGCACTGCCAAGGTTCAAGAGAACACGAAATCAGGGGAGCCACAGAGCTAGTGTCCCTCCTTGTCAGAAGCCTTGAACAATTTCGACCTCATCATGAGGAACTGCGCCAAAGGCTCATTAAAATATTTGCAGCTCTGGTAACCAGTTCCGGTCTTGCCTACTTCTTCTCGGAAGACATCGCCAGATTTTTTATGGAGCCGCTGTTTGCAGCGAGCCCATATCTCGACCACCTGGTATATACTAATCTACCGGAGGCTTTTCTTTCCTACCTCAAGCTATCTCTGCTGGTCGGAATTGTCTTCAGTTTTCCTTTTATCCTCTTTCAAGTATGGATGTTCATCTCTCCGGGACTGCGCAGCAATGAAAAAAAATTCGCTGTCACCGTTGTTTTCTGGGCCACCCTCCTCTTTGGAACAGGTGCTGTCTTTGCTTTGTTTGGTGTACTTCCGAGAATGCTCCTCTATTTTATGAGCTACGCTGGAGAAAATCTGGACCCCCTTCCCAAGTTTGGCAAATACCTCACCTTTGTGGCTCGCACCATACTAGCATTCGGGCTTTCCTTTGAGATCCCCTTTCTCATGGTCATGGCTGGAAAAGCAGGATTCGTAGAGGCCTCATATTTCCGTTCCAAACGTATGTATTTTTACGGTGCCATTGTTTTCATGGCATTTCTTCTCACTGCAGGGGATTTTATGGCCACAGGCCTCCTCGCAATTCCTCTTTTTTTCCTCTATGAAGCAGGTGTTTTTCTCACGGCACTCTTTGGAAAAAAGAAGAGAGATATCACCAAGTAAATCTTCACGCTCAGTTTTCAACTGTACTCAGCAGATCTCTTAAATCCAAAATGCTGCTGCTATTATCGAGCGCAGACATGACGGATGCAAGCTGCATATTGGGAGCTGACTCAAAGTGATGGTCTGATTTCCTGCTTCAGCAAGCAGCAGGAAATGCGGTGTTCAGGCTTGCCATCCGCATCATAGTCTATGGTATCAGGCTGCAGCAGTTTATTCATGACACATCCCTCTGCGATATTCAATTTAAAAAAGTCATTTTCTGTAAGCCCTTGTTTCGTTAGCAGAATATCATTTTGTATTTCAAGGGCATGAATGGGGTGATCCTCGCAGAGCGGACAGCGATAAACCCGTCCATTTGGAAATACAAAGAAATTTTCAGTGACAAGACCTGCGCACTCAAATTTTTCATCCGGTTCAAGAAATACCCTGGGGAACGTTACATGAATCCCCTTGCCAGCTGCCTGATCTGCAACTCCTGGTACCGTTGCCAGCCACTGTTCAGGACTCACCTGCCAACCCTGCGGCCCACCCGCACGTTCCCTGGCCGGCTTACCACGAAGCCCGATAACCTGAATAAAGAACCGCTTCACGCCTATTTCTTTCAACAGCGGCAACATACGATGCAGATGTTTGATATTGAGACTTGAAACAGTATAAATAACAGAGACATTGAAGTCTTTTGCCACGGCCTTACGCATATTCAAGGTACACACTTCAAAAACCCCTTCCCCGCGAATGGGATCATTAACTGCCGCATCCGGTCCATCAAGACTGAAGCTTAAATAATCAAGCTTCTCCGGGCTGGTTTTGTTTAGCAGATCATGAAAGAGAAAACCATTGGAATCCACTGTCACTGCCATCCCCAATTCTTTTGCCTTTGCAATGCCAAGAGCCAGGCCGGGGTGCATTGTAGGCTCCCCGCCGAGAAAAATCACATTGGTTTTCTTTTCCGGATCAGAAAAAAGTTCCAGCCACTTGAGCATTCTGTCATTGGAAAGTGTTGTTGTACCGTGCTGTTCACTGTTAATATAGCAGTGACGGCAGGAGAGATTACAGGCTGTCAGAATATGAAAGAAGAGATTCCGCTCTCCGGGCTTAAAAGCCACTGTCTGTGCTTGTGAGGTCATTTCTTTAACGTTTGTAAGAGGATGCCGCCGAGGTATCCCTTACTGACAAAGCCTGGGACACTCCAAAATTCACAAAGAACCTACTGGTTCATAGTGTAGTTGGCAAGTAGTGAGTCCTTCCAGTAACGATTATCTGGATTGGAGAAGAACTGCTTAAACAGTTTCAGGCTCTTGGCACGCAGAATAGCAGGGGTAATGGTTATTCTCATCTTTGAATAAAGGGGATGTAACTGGTCTAGGGGCAGATTAGTACCGCCCCCCATCACATCTTCATAGGCGTACACAAAATTTCTAACACCATTCAGTATCAGGGTAGAATAGCACATCAGACATGGTTCCATGGTGCTGTAGACCACAAGATCCTTGCTCTCTATCCCGCTATCCTCCACCAGGAAACTTCGCAATGCCAGAATCTCAGCATGATCAATCTCATTGACCATTCCCCCTCTTCCGCAGCTGTGCGCACGTTGTCCCGTGGCAACGACTTTACCAGCACCCACAAAAACAGCACCCACCGGGAATTGTCCCTGTCGCAAAGCCTCTCTGGCCTGCTCCAGTGCCGTTTCCATGTATATATCATGATCCAGCATCACTCACCTCACCACCAAATAGAACTCTAAATCCAAAAGCATGCATGTTACCCCTGAGAACAACATTATAATTTTCTGCCAAAACGGAGTACAGACTTTGCCACGGAAATTCCGGTATGTTCCTGCACAAAATCATGGCCCTGATCCGCAAAAGGCAGGTAACTGAGCATTGTGGTAACAGGATGAAAATGCATTTCGGGGAGCAAAGGCAAGAGTTGTCTCTTGTTTAATGCGGCAGCAGCCACCAGACTCTTCAGGGCCTGTACAGCTTCTTTCCGCTTCAGGGTCACAGGATGCATTCTGCCGGCCATAACAGAATCACCCGAGGGAATTCTTTCCTGAGACAAAGTTGCGGTCTTCCCAAGGCGCAGAAAGGTGGAAGGCTTCAGTTTAAATGCCGGCACCCAGAACTCTAATGCCATTTCTGTCTGTTTTGCCATAACCACCCGTGGTTGATTGGTTACATGCAGTAAGTCCCCGAAACTCTTCAGACCGTTTTCAGGAGAACGAACCTGGATCTTCCAGAAGGGAAGGTAATACACAGTACTGTCTGACGAACTCACCCGCTCCCAATCTATTGAGCTGAAACTTCCACGCCGTTCTTCCCAGGAGGAGTGGCAGTTGTGACATGAGAGTACAAGGCTGTCATGCTCACCAGACAAGGCATCACCACAATGAGGACAAAGTGTTGCCAGAAAACGGGGCGTCCAGATCTCACGATAGCGGAATCCCTGAGACATCAACCATTCTGACGATCCGCCACTGGCTATTACCTTGTTGGTAACCGCATCATAAAGAATACCATCTTCCACATAGAGGGGGAGATATATACAACTCAGTGTCTCACCAATATATGCACGATGATAAAAGGGAGCCTCAATATTCTCGGAATCTATGACTGTGAGCAGAGCTGCACGCTCAAGCAGGGTTCGCGCCTTTATCGTCTGGCGCAGAAAGACCCCTTCGATATCGCTGCTCACAAGGGATACCGGCATGGCCTGGGGTCTGAGCCCGAGGGACGGCGGCAGAACCCATGTATTCATTCCCTGCTGAGTGGTATCAACAACCTTAAACTTCTGGAACTTCCCCTTGCAGTAATAGATATTCCCTTTAAAGCGAAGATACGGGGCATAAAACATGCACCTCCGATCAATATGCGCCGGTGCTTTGTCGGGGAGAGTAAATCGAAACACCCCATTGGTTATCATGAAATTCTGTACTTCACAGTAGGGGCAACGAATCAGCCTGTCTGCCTCATGCAGTTCGATCCCTGCGCCACAGGAGGGGCAATTCTGGTGGATTGTCAGATCCATGACAAGTCACCGGATAAAATTCGAATATATCTACATCGAAGATTCATTGTTGGGAAAAACTTATAATTTCTGTCCACATTGATTGCAGAACATGGCTCCGGACAGGTTCTCCTCATGGCACAATGGACAGATTATCATTGCTGGCCTTTCACTTGTTGAGTGGCCACATTTAGAGCAGAACCTAGCATTGGGAGCAAGGTTTTTACCACAGTTGGCACACTGGCTCAGCACAAGCTGTTGATGACCACAGAGTGGGCAGAACCTGGAATCTTCAGGAATCTGATTCTGGCAGTCAGGACAGGCAACAGTTTTTGTCCTGTGGGACGAACCAGCCTGGGCAGCAGAACCTGCGGCAAACATAGCAGGCATCATCATCCCCATACCCATTCCCATACCGGCACCGGCCTCTCCCTGATTCTCCGCGGCCTTTTCCATGGCCATGGCTGCCTTCATCTTTACAAATTTGTCCATGTCACTGATTACACTAAGCCTGCCCTTGTCATCAATAGCCTTCTGCACCTCTTCAGGAGGAGTAATGGAAGTAATGTAAAGATGGCTGAGGTGAAGCCCAAAGTGAGAAAAATCGCCAACAAGACGTTTTTGCAGTGCGACGGAGAGTTCATCAAACTGCCCCGCAAGATTCAATATGGTATCCAGGGTTTCACCAAGATAATCATTGAAACGAGATACAATCACCTGCTTAAGGTACCCGGAAATATTATCAGTGGTAAATTTGCCCATAGTACCAACCAGCGAATTTATAAAGAGGACCGGCTGAACAATCTGGATGTTAAAGACGCCGTGGGCACGAAGCCGAATAAGACCGAGTTCACTGTCTTTAAATGCTACCGGACTCCTGGTTCCCCATTTGAGGTTGGTGAAATATTTCAGATTAACCATGTACACTTCAGCTCGAAGCGGACTGCTGCCACGCCATGGAATGGAGAGTATTTTGGTCAGAATGGGAAGGTTTCCGGTTTTTAAGGTATGACGTCCTGGACCAAAGGCATCACAGGCCTTTCCTTTATAAAACAGAACAGCAGCCTGGCTCTCGCGAACCGTGAGTTGCGCACCCCACTTTATTTCGCCTGAACCGGTTTCCGGAAGGCGATGGACAATCTCATCACCGGTTTCATCAAACCACTCAATATTTTCAAGAAAGACCGCACTATCAAACCGGTTTACCATTTCAATTCTCCCGTTAGTCATTTAACTGAAGCCGTGATTTTTTTCCCAACACACCTTATCCATTATTTTTACCAATATATTTCAGCATATTACCACAATAAATAGTCACAAACCTATCATGGAAACAGGAATTAGAAATATGATCGGCAGTAATTCTTAAAAAATTGAAGGACATTGATTACAGGCCATATTGCATCTTCACCTAATCGGAATTATAGTACAAGCCGGTAAAAGACAAAAGAATTTTATGGGAAAATAAAGACATGGAACTTAAAGATAGCTGGGATGTTCAATCAGCCATGCAGGTACTCAAGCATCAGACCGTGGACCCTAAACTCTGGGCAGAGGCGGTGGAATGGCTCATACTCTACGGCCCTGATAAAATAAGAGAACTACTCCTGAACTCTTCAGGAGTGGCAACGCACGAATGCTTCCCGGACCTCCAGGCAAAGGGGTACGCAGCAGATGGTCAGGCGTGTTATTCAGTGGACGATCTCGCAAAAAGTTTGAGTATCAGCACAGAGGAAGCAAGAGAGGTGATCAAAGAAAAAGAAAAGGCACATAAAATCCATCACTTTATCGATGAAGACGATACCATGAAAGTACAGTAATTTCCCTCTGGAGTCAGTTGGTGCGCAGTTTGGGCTTGCTGAAGCAAATGCCCTTTCCTCTGCAATATTGAAGGACCCTGCCCCACACACACCACTTAGAGCTCATACAACTTTCCATCATGTTCTGGAAGCTTTCTCTTGCGTGAACTCAGGCCACTGTTACCACCTTCGATGGCAAACAGCTTGTCAGCATCAAAAAGTCCTGCCATCTCTTTTTCTATGACATCCGGATCTTCACCTTTTTCCATTCTGGAGAAGGCCGCCTCCATAGTATCACTCAGAACCAGACCACTTTTTTCAGTAAATCCACGCATGATGCCGGCCATTGCCGCGGAATTTCCCTCATCAACCCCTTGGGCTTCAATCATCAGTGCATTGAAGGCTCGTTCAAGCCTTGATTCATCAATCCCCTCGCTCTCCTGCTGACATATGCCCTCATGGTCACTCACAGGACTGGCAAAAGTAGACATTTGACGAGCCATCTTTTTACTCCCGCAGCGAGGGCAATCCGGCCTGCGGCAGCTTTCTTTTATACTACGTGAATAAAAATCAAATAGTACATTACAGGAATCACAGTAAAATTCATAAATTGGCATAATCTCGGGAACTATCTCTGCAAAACGGAATCAATCTCTGCTTCAGTGACTTCGTTACTGATAATCACTTTACCAATAGTTGTCGGAAGCACATAAAAAACTGCTCCAGCAACGGATTTCTTATCACTTTTTATATAAGATTTAATCACATCCCTGTCCATTTCAGCAGGAATCTCTGTGGGCAGGCCAAAGGAGTGAATAAGGGTTGCAACTCGTCCTGCCTCTTTTCTCTTGCAAAGGCCCATCAAAACGGCCAGCCTGAGCACTGCCACCATTCCTATGGCGACGGCATGCCCGTGGATGAGGCTGAAATTAGAGGCCGCCTCAACCGCATGTCCGATGGTATGGCCAAAGTTCAGTATGCGCCGCAGATCTGCCTCCCGTTCATCAGCCGCAACAACTTCAGCCTTGATACGACAACAGATATGGATCATCTCTTGAATAACTGATGGCTGCAATGCCAGAATAGCATCCAGGTTTCTTTCCAGAAAGCAGTAGAATTCAAAATCGTAGATGACGCCGTATTTAATCACCTCTGCAATACCGCCAAGAAGCTCCTCCACGGGAAGAGTAGTGAGTACAGCAGTATCAATATAGACAGCTCTGGGCTGGTAGAAAGCCCCAACAAGATTCTTACCTTCAGGGATGTCCACTCCAGTCTTCCCCCCGACAGAACTGTCAACCTGAGACAGCAAAGTGGTTGGTACCTGAACAAAAGGAATACCCCGCATATAGGTCGCTGCCAAAAATCCGGTAAGATCACCAGTAACCCCGCCTCCCAACGCAATAAGACCAGACTTACGATCAATTCCAAGTTGAGCCAGGCGGCTTGAAAGTTCCGCAAATACCTGAAGATTTTTGGAAGCCTCACCCCGCGGGAACGTTAGCAACTCAGCAGTTATTCCTGCTTTTTTAAGTGATGCCATCAGGGTTGATCCATAGAGACTTGCAACATAATCATCAGATATGACCACATAACGCCAAGCTATCTCTCGCCTGGCAAGATCAGTACCGATGTTTTCCATCAATCCATCTTCAATGAAAATCGGATAACTGCGTTCACCGAGTCCTACTGTTAAATTATATTCAGACATAAGATCAATCAGGGGTAGAAAATTATGGGATAAAAAAACAACCTTTCATAAAAAAAGGGGAGATACCACCAAAGTGATATCTCCCCTCTTGGAAGATTTACACAAATTCCGGTAACAAATTACATGGAGTCACCGGAAGCTGCATTCTGCATTTTGACCTCAACTTTCTCAGTCAGGCTTGCATAGTACTCTTTAAGGTGATCGAGAACTTCATCACGACCGAAATGGTCAACGATCTCAGCACCCTCTGAAAGTGCTTTGCGAAGTTTGGTACCGGAAAGAATGACGCGGGAATCTTTGTCATGAGGACAGGTACGAAGTGAAGCCATACCATCACACTCAGAGCAGTAGAAGGTCCAGTCAATTTTCATTGGCTTGCAAAGAAGATCTTTTGCATCATCACCTGTATGAGGGATACGCTCAAAAATCTCCTGAGCCTCAAACAGACCGTAGAAGTCACCAACACCAGCATGATCACGACCAATCAGCATATTATTAACACCATAATTCTGACGGAAGGTAGCATGAAGAAGACCTTCACGAGGACCAGCATAGCGCATATCAAGCGGGTAACCGGAGTTGATAACGTTATCTTTTACAAAGTAGTTCTCAATGAGGATATCAATGGCTTTAACACGTACAGGTGCAGGGATATCACCTGGCTTAAGGTTACCGATAAGGGAATGAATCAGAACACCATCACAAACCTCGACAGCAATCTTTGCAAGATACTCATGGGAACGATGCATAGGATTACGAAGCTGAAGGGCTGCAACATTGGCCCATCCACGCTCATCAAACATTGCACGGGTCTGAGCAGGAGTCAGATATACTCCAGGGTACTCTGCAGGATACTCACCTTCGGAAAGAACTTTTACAGGGCCGGCAATGTTCATGTCTTTCTGGTTCATTACCATGATAACACCTGGATGATCTTCAGGAGCGATTTTCCAGAAGTTTCCATCAACGGACTCTTCACCTTCGCCCATGAAAACTTTCTCACATTCCCATTTTTTATCATCTTCGGTCATATCAAAAGCTTCGGTCACGTTCATGGTGGCAAAAACTTCGCCATCTTTTACGAGAGCAATGTCGTCACCTACATTGATGCCTTCAGATTTATCAACATCAAGGGTGATGGGTACAGGCCAGAAGGTTCCATCTGCCATCTGGAAGTTCTCACAAACACCTTTCCAGTCAGCTTTTGTCATAAAACCGGTGAGAGGAGAAAAGCCACCAATTCCAAGCATAATCAGATCGCCTTTAGCACGATCAGAGATTTCAACCTGTTTCATGCCTTTTGCTTTCTCAAGCTCAGCATCACGCTCAGCACCAGAAAGCAGTGCACAAACAAGACCTTTTCCACCATGAGGTGCAACCAATTTTGAAGCCATAATAATTCCCTCTAAGTTAATTTTCAAAATGTGCTGGTTCAAATTATTGAAACAGCAATGAAATGAACAATCATTCAGTTTAGCGTCTATATATATAAATCTGTCGGGGAAAAAGTCAAGCGAAAACATTACAGCCGTAATGCCCTCTAATCAAACCCTAAAAAAACGAAGGCGCAGGGCATTAGAGACTACAGAAACAGAGCTGAGTGCCATTGCAGCTCCGGCTATCATGGGATTTAAAGAAGGTCCACCGAAAAGGGTTAAAAAACCGGCAGCAACCGGGATCCCAACTACATTATAGGCAAAAGCCCAGAAGAGATTTTGACGAATATTTACCATCACAGCCCGTGATAACCGGAGAGCCGTGATAACCCCGTCAAGGTTTCCCTTCATTATCACAATATCACCTGATTCTATAGCAATATCAATACCCGTCCCCATGGCGATGCCCACATCAGCACGAGCCAGTGCCGGGGCATCATTGATACCGTCCCCAACCATCGCCACCCTCAAGCCTTCTTTTTGCAGTTCTTTAACAACATCAGCCTTTTTATCAGGCATCACTTCAGCTATGACCTCATCAATACCAGCCTGGGCGGCAATAGCCAGGGCAGTCATTTTTTGATCACCAGTGAGCATGACAAGGCGCAGCCCCATCGCTTTTAAACGGACAACCGCTTGCGGCACTTCTTCTTTCAAGGTATCAGCAACTGCAAAAATTGCAGAAAAGGTGTCGTTCACAGCACAAAACAGCACTGTATTTCCCTGTTCCGAGAGGGCCGCAACGTCTTCTTCCAGTGCGGCCACAGATATTCCTCTCTCTTCAAGTAAATGCTGATTCCCCAGTAACACAACCTTTCCAGCCACCTCCCCTTCAATTCCCTTCCCCTGAATTGCCTCAAAAGAGCTAGGCTGAACGAGATTGATATTTTTATCTTTTGCACTTACGACCAGTGCTTCAGCAAGAGGATGCTCGGAATTCTGCTCACAGGATGCAACCAGAAAGAGAAGCTCATCTTCGTCGACATCCTTTCCTGTAATAACAGTATCCGTCAACTTTGGTTTCCCATGGGTCAGGGTACCGGTTTTATCAAAGATCACAGCCTCTGTCTTTTCGGCCATCTCCAGTGCTTCGCCACTTTTTATCAGTACACCCAGCTGCGCCCCACGTCCTGTCCCGACCATAATGGATGTTGGTGTCGCCAGCCCCATGGCACATGGACAGGCGATGACCAGCACAGCGATAAAAAACCGCAGCGAGGTAGAAAAATCGACTCCCCCGACAAAATACCAGGCAAGTCCGGTGAGCACTGCAAAACACATAACTACCGGTACAAAATAAAGGCTTATACGGTCTGCCATTCCAGCAATGGGTGCCTTTGATCCCTGTGCCTCCTGAACCAGCCGTACAATGCGAGCAAGCATGGTGTTCTGCCCAACCTGCTGCGCTTGAACATGGAGTATGCCACTGCTGTTATAGGTGCCGCCAATCACGATCTCACCCACACCCTTGGAAACCGGGATGCTCTCACCTGTGAGCATTGATTCATCTACAACACTGTGACCGTATCGAATCTGGCCATCAACCGGTATCCTGTCTCCAGGCCGAACAAGTAACAAATCACCCTCCTGAATATCTTCTGCCGGAATATTTTTCTGCTCATGTTCCTTTCCGATCAGTAGAATTGCGGTGTCAGGCGTCAGTTCCATAAGTTTTGATATGGCATCGGAAGTGTGGGATTTGGAGCGAACCTCCATGTATTTACCGAGTAGGACCAGCGCAAGCAAGACTCCTGCAGATTCAAAGTAGAGATCCTTGACCCGTAACTGCGCCTCAACCCCGAGCATAATTTCAATGAGGTTCCAGGTTGAATAGATAAATGCAGCACCGGTACCAACTGCCACCAACGAGTCCATATTGGGAACCCGCCGTAAAAGAGCAGGGACACCATTGAGATAAAAGTGGCGCCCCTTGTAAATAATTCCGCACACAAGAACAAACTGAACAAAGGCAAAATTAAAAGGATGAATCTTTGAGTCTATTAAAACAGGAAGGGGCAATCCTAACATTTCACCCATGGAGATGCTGAGTAAAGGCACGGCCAGTAACATTGACAAAATAACATTTTGTTTCATCTCAGCCAGGCGTAACGCTGTCTCTGCTTTTCTGGTCTCAAACAGATCCTGCCGGGCGCCGATGGTTTCCAACTCAAAGCCAAGTCCGCCTACCCGCTCAGCAATCTCCTCAAAACTGTGACTGCTTTCGTCCCACTGCAACTCCATTGTTTCAGAGGCAAGATTAACTGCTGCTTTTTTAACACCATCCATTCCACGGACAACGTTTTCTATTCGACTGGAACAGGAAGCACAGTGCATGCCCTTCACTGCTAATTTAAGTTCTTTCATGACTCACACCAGGTTCGTGTCCATCTGTTAATGAGATTTTTTTCTCTCAATCATAGAGCAAGGGAAATTGTACCGCAACGATAGGGTAGAGGAAAAAAGACACTTGTAGACAGGCACTACTTGTTAAATTTCCCACGCCATACAGCAACTATGCACACTCAACACTCCAAATCAAGGTCCCCTTGACAAAAAGCAGAAAGAATCATTATTATTTATAATGGTAAGCAAGGAAGGAGAAAAACACAAAGCCGTCACAGATTCAAGTGACGAGCTGTAACATTTAACCGGAGAACAAACAATGACCACCATATCAATTAAAGGCATGAGCTGCCAGCATTGTGTCGCATCCACAACAAAGGCCCTGGAAGGCATCCCCGGTATCTCAAACGTGAACGTCGATTTCAACAGAAAAGAGGCCAGCTATGATGGCGATGTAGACCGTGAGGTAGTTCAGGACGCTATTAGTAAAATAGGATTTGAGATTATCAGCTGACCCCGTAACCCCAGATAGCACCATAGAACATGGTACTATCTGGGGTCAGTTTACACCTCTTCTAAAATACACAAAACAGTAACATGATTAGTTCTGCCAGACACCATCCTGTAAAATAATATCTCCCTGTCGAGGTACTGTCGGCCTAGTTACAGACCTTGGAGTATCCAAGCCGGAAGACAGGATAACAATCCTGTTTACCAAATCATTAACCAAAACAAACTCTACGAAAACGCCTTGCTGAAGGGCTGACACATCAAGTTCTTTTCCTTCGCTATCAACCACTTTTGTATCCGGAGACAACCTGTATACCATATCATCTATTACAAGCTGCCCAGGGTCTTCAGCGCTGTATATCTCCCCTTTTTGCGGCAGTACCTGTGTATACACGGCACCTTCAGGTTGTCTTGCATACACTTGGCCCTGCTGGTCCGGAAACAAACAGCCGGCAAACAACAGCACCAGGGAAATTGCCCATATTTTATTCACAACATCACCTCACAATTATAATTTTGCCTATTCAACCTGCTGCCAAAAATAGATTCCACGCCTTTCAGCGGCTTCAGTCATGGTCTGAATCGATCCCTGCGATGTACTAAAATACTTTAACTCTTCGCCGTCATCATCCACAGCTTCATCTTCACGAAGAATTGCAGGGTTAAAGAGACGTCCCTCATAAGCGCGATCTGTCGGAACACCCGCAACGACGTCATCTTTATCAATATCCCCATCACCATCTATATCGTAGGGGACCTCAGTATAGACTAAGTCTTCCATATTCACCTCTCCATCTCCATCAATATCAAAAGCAGGTTGTAACAGCATGCCTCCAGTATGGGGATTACGCTCGTTAACCAGAGAATAGGCGCCAGAGCTACAACCGGTGCTGGTAATGCCAAAAGAGAGCATGATAGCCTTTCCATCACGAATTATAGTATCATTGACAACACGTTCACCGATCTTACGCTCATCAATGATTCCATCACTATTATCATCCTCATCAACAAGGGTATCACCATCATTATCCAGGCCATCTCCAGGGAAATCGATCATCCCCGGAAGATCGTAGAACCAGCCGACGTTAGCAGCTGGAACCTTGTCAAAAGTATCAACATCTCCATCACCATTAATATCTTTGTTGTACAGGTGATGGGTTGCGGAAAGATCATCCGATGTCTCAAGAGAAAAATCCCCCTGAAAGTTTGAGGTTATTCTGTAATAATTATAAAGATCTATTGTGCCATTATTATTTGTATCCTCATCGTAATCAAGATGTCCATCACCATCAATATCTTCACCGGTATCAAGAACACCGTTATTATTCAGATCCTCATCAACATCAAGCTTACCATCACCATCCGTGTCTTCCGTCAGCTGTCCTTCAACCCAGGACACCTGTTCCAACAAGGTGTGAGTAGCTTCACCGTCAATATTGGTCTCAGGCCAATTGGAGAGAGTGGCGACAGATGAATTATCCACCCGTGCTCCATGGTATCCTTCATCTAGATGGTCAGGCGCCCAGTCCCATATACCATACAGAGATTGAACATCCAGTGAAGACAGATCTGGTTCTCCAAGATACTTTCCGGTTCCAAATATTACCATGAACCCATAACCACTCTTATGGAACATGATATCGGGAGAACCGGTGATTGCCTGGTCTGACAACCCTGCAAACAGTGGCTGTGGTTTCATGCCACTGACAGTGTCTTTACAGTGACTTCCTCCAACAGCGCTGTCGCCGTTATCACAATAAGCAACCTGCCAGTCAGCGCGCTGACTTGAGGTCAGATCAAACTTCCACATATTCCCCAGCAGATCACCGGCATAAACATAATCAACTTTCAGATCATTATTATCATCAATGGCTTTGGGAGTTGACATTCCATTAAAAGGCCCCACATCTGTTTCAATCTTTTTGAGCAATGATCCAGTTACAGGGTTCAAAATGTAAAGACTTGCGGTACCATCTTCACTGCCATACCCATTGCCGAAGATAACAACGTATCCCTCAAACTCTGTACCGGCATTGATGCTGAGATCATAGGTTTTTACAATTACCGGACGACTGAAAGAATAGCCGAGTCCTGAATCTCCAACCACCCTGGTAATACTGACATCATCACCATCACCATAGGTGTCGATCAGGCTGCCGGGCATCAGTTCGATATAACTTCCATCACTGGCTACTTCTTGAATCTGATACACACCATCGTTAGTGTAGCCATTGTGGTTAGCTCCAACAATTGCTATCCAGTTATCTTCATCAAAACCATTGGTTTCGGTAAACTGATTCGCACTGTCAAGAATCCGATCATTGCCACCGCTTCCCGTACCACTTTCGAAACTGAATGTTGTACCGGTCAACAATGTTGCAGGAGCTGCAGGGTATTCCCATTTTACACGTGAAGCCAATGTAGCCTCATCGGTGATACTTGTCGCAGCATTGCTGATATCAAGGCAGTAATATCCTGCACCACCCTTGCCCAGTCCACCAACAAGAAGCGTGGTAGTATCAAACTTTTTAGTAAAGGGAGTGTTATCCACAAAATATTTATGATCATAGAGTGGATTGGCGAGCTCTCTCAAATTTGAATACACAAAAGACGGTACGTAGGCAAACAACTCCTCGCCACCCTTGGCATCATCCGCATAAAAGGCATGGAGCATACCATCATTACTTCCCACATAAAGAATTCCGTCATCATAACGCGCTAGGGAATGAATAAAATCACCCAGAGGATGCGCCCCATCACGACCACGGAAAGATCCCTCATTTGCCTTATCACCACGCAGGTAATCCACAACATTTTCACCCGTTAGCGTGTCAGCAAAATATGGCAACAATTGCTTCTTCTGAAGAGTTGAAAGATCATCTGTGCTGCCACCGTTATTCCATCTAAACGGTACACCTTTGCTGTTATTGTAGGTAGCTATGATTCTGCCATCAGCACCGGTTGTATTCAGTTGAGTAGCCATCTTTTCTTCAGCGGACCACACAGGACTATTGGTAAGAACCTCACCTGTTGTGGCATCCACTTTGTACGACTGAAGATCACCATGCCAGTCTCCGCTGTTATATGTGGTCTGGAACATACGGATCTGCCCGTTAATGGCTTCATACATTTCATCGCCATTAACAGAAACCGAGGCACCCGATCCAATTCGCGAACCGATATCATTCATAATTGCAAGGAGTGATGCCACGAGTTCATCTGGCCTGGATGCATTCATATAACTCCCATGACCATTAACTGCGGCATGCCACAAGTCATCAACACGGGCCTCAGAACTAGCCCATGGGCTCGGCCATGTGGGATACACCGAATTATTCAGATCATAATCATCGGGGTCCAAAGTTCCCTTCACTCCAAAGGCTACTGTATAAGTAACCATATGCTGATGAGTGTTTACACCATCAGGAACCAAATTCTCCATGGTGGAAAGATCCCGCTCAAAAAAGTCCATGGCCACATCAGCCAGGGTGTTGCTGTATTCATCCGCATAGGGGGCACCGTTGTCTCCATCGGCATTTCCCACGGCTGGATCCCAACCATTCCAGTATCCATCTGTCATGGCAATGGTGAACGCCTGCTTACAGGCATCGCCATCCTCTTGGGCATGGAACGGAGATTCTATGGGCGTTCCGAAGGGTGAGCCTGAATTATTTGCGATTCCTCCGTTATCAGTACCATCGGTATCATCATAATACTCCCCAACACTTTCCAGGCCTCTCCGCAGGGGTGTCCCGTAACCGGCAATCTGAAAACCGTAGAGTAATTCAAGCAGACGATTCTTTTCATCACCGACGCCGACTACTTTCAATGGAAGAAGTGACTGACTGATTCCATAACCACCATTTTTCCAACCATTGTTATTGTAGTTGATAGTATGGAATCCAACCTCCACATTACTCATCTGGTCGATAATCTGCGCCACAGCAGCAGTAGCCGCATAGGTACGTTTTCTATAATAGGAAAACCAGTTTGCCCAGTTCTGACGCTCTTTGAGCCAGGCATCAGCATCTGTTGGAGGGACAAAGGTTTTCACTTCTGCAGGAACAGAAGCTGCGGCCACAACCTGCAGGTTTGTTCCGCTGACATCCTGAGAATTATCAAGAACCCTATAATATTCTATTGGATTAGTCAGGTTAACAAGCCAGATAGTTTCGTTAACAGTCTCATCAATGTCAAGCTGTCCATTATTATTACTGTCGGTGTAGCTGATTGTACCGTCCCCATCCACATCCTCCCAAGTATAATAATGTGCATTAATAATACCGGGTGAAGCAGTAGCCGGAGCAGGAAACGTCGTACTGGTACCTGAAAAGGCGATATCAAGAGTATAGGTACCTGTTGTACTGTCCCACCCTCTGACATCGATATAATAAGTGCCGGCAGGAACAGCATTCAACTGTATATAAGGATTACGGTCATAAGAATTATCACAACTGAAATCACAGTTTGCAGCGCCTCCGCAGTCATCATCATACCAGTTGCCATTACTATATGGGTCTGTCCAGCTGTCGGCATACTCGACGGCACGATACTCTGCACCACCACTGTCAAGTATTCTGGCCATGGTATCGGTACACTCAGATGTCATAAGTGTTCTGACAGTCAGGTCACCGGCACTGGTTAGTACAATCTTATACATATCGTTATCGTCGGCAACTTCGAGTTCTGAGACATATGAGTCATTCACACTCACCTCTGTAGCAGTGGCTGTGGTATTACCATGATCATCAGTGTTGGTTACCACCTGAAAGACGCTGTCCATGTCGAATGTTTCATTATTATTACAAACACCTGTATTGTCTGGTGTCGCCCCGGCTACCTTGTTTAAGGCCTCAGTACAATCCTGACTGTACCAAGGGTGATAACGTGGCCTGTAAATGTTTGCATGGGACTGTCCGTCACTCTGACCGGCAACTGACCCTGATGCTGCAGGCAGGTTGGAGCTCGGACTGGTTCCAATAAAATTAGGCCAGGGAACGAAATTCACATCCGGATTATAAAACATTTTATTGATGGCAGACCACTGAGAACGCCACTGTCCCTGCAATCCACTGGTTTCCATGCTATTATCCCAATAGGCCCTTGCCTCTGGAACAGCAGGGTAGTTGTATACATAGTAGCGTCCATTATAGAGACCATTCCCGGGAACAATAAACTCCCAGTCCATACTTCCAGAATCATCAAGAACAAACATCAGTGAAGCAGGTTTAGGACGCAATTTCGCATCAAGCGGAAAATCAGAAATTGGGCTGGTATCATAATCAAGAACTTCCAGCCTGTGGCTGACAACCACATTTGTAAATTTCACTTCCAGGTAATCATTTGCGGTGTTAATCAGCTGAAAATCAGTATAGGTTTCAGTGGCACCGGCCACAGGGATGGTGTAACTGACGTTATCCACCAAAATACCCATGACAACGTGATCCGGGTCATTGAGATTAACAAAAAATGAACTGTCTGTACCCCAATCTACCTGCCGTGTTGTTGCAACCACACTCTCTGCTGAGCTATTAAAGATAGTATTGAACCTAGAGGCTGGTTCCAGAGTAAAGGTATCTATGGCAAACCATACCTCATAAGTGTGATCCTTATCTGTCATATTCCCAAAAGTATATAACTCAGGGGTTCCCACAGATGCGGCATCGACCTCCACGTCACTTACATGAAAGCCAGTGATGGGAACAGCTGTTATATCATGGTCTGTTTTTGCTTCTACCTCAATAGAGGCCACGGTAGTAACAACCGGACTTTCAGTCTGACCGTTGGGGTGCACTGTAACATCCACATAACTGGTGAACAGGATCTCTATTGAATGCTCATCGGTTATGTTAGCAAGGGTGTAGGTATAGCTCGTAAGCCCTGCACCTTGCAACCCGCCTATGGACACGCCGTCAAGAAGAATATCTGATACATGATGGTCATTACCATCATGGGCTAGTCCGTTGGGACATGGAACATAGGCATCCACAGTCAGTACGAGATCGCTGCCATAGTCCACTTCATAGAAATTATCCTTGTCACCATCCGGCACAACTTCTCCAAAGGGAGATTCTTCTATTATGGTGAGAATCTGGGTATATGCTACCTCTATAGTCTGGTCTGAGGTGATTGCAGCACCGAACGTGTAAGTATAATCTGTGTTTCCTACTGCTCCGGCTTCTGCGACCCCGTTCACCTTAAACCAGGTAATATGATACCCGGAATCAGCCTGAGCGGTATAAGCATAGCCACTGCTGCCACAATTTACTGTCTGGGTCGGAGTCAATGTTCCGTTATTACCCAGGACTGTAGCAGTTATGGTGTACTGAGACATTACAAAGTCTGTATTGATGGTCTGATTTTCCGTAATTACCGAAGGAAAGGTATAGCTGGCAACAGCCCCGACCGAAGAGCCATTTACCTGCATATCATCCACCTCATAACAGGAATCGGGAGTAGCATTAAAAAGCGGGGTGCTCTCATGATCCACTTTTACCGCCAAACTACCGGGACCAACAACAGTTGAACCATCATATGTGGTGTTCATACCGCCATTACTTCCTGCACTCATCAGAATGAAATGTTCGTCGTTAAGAATGGTTCCAGTGGCCATATCGGTGGTATTGAACTGACTGACTGGTGCTGTTACGGGAACAACATTTGTAAAACCCACCTGAAAATCTTCGGGTGGCTCAACATCCAGGTCACTATTTAGAGGAACTGTAAAGGTCTGGGTTTCTCCAACATTTCCAACGAATGTTAATGTCTGAGTACTATTATTATAGTCAATGCCGGCAGCAAGAGGTGCGCCGCCAACGGCACCCCCATCAACAAAACTGATGTCAACATCGAACCCGCCATCAACGGCATTATCAACAGTGGCCGCAAAAGTCATGGTGCCATCTTCAAGTACTGAGACGTCTTCAACAGTCAGAGTTGCCACGTCGTTATCACCAAAAATCACCTGGGCCGTGTCTCCAGGTGCAGCTGCAACTGTAATGCTGCCGTTATTGGTACCGGTGATATTCAGAGCTACACTCTCGGTTCCTTCAACAATAGCATCATCAATTATTAAAATCGGAATGGTCGCAGTGAGCGTATTGACAGGGACAGTCACCACACCGGAAAGAGCAGTAAAATCTGCTCCACTTGTGGCTGTACCGGCAACTGTGTAGGAGATATCGGTGTCACTGCTGGAAGGATTTGTCAAGGTAACGGTAAATTCACCATCAGTAGATGGCTCGGACGGAGCAGCTGTGGCAGTTAAAGAAACCTCACTTGTATCATTATCGGTGATTGTGCCCACTGCAGTATCGCTTATATCCATGGTACCAGGAGACACGGCGTTCTGCTGGCTGACAGTGAAGGTTTCACTGGATTCAACTATCGAATCGTCGGTCAGGGGAACGGTGAAGGTCTGGGTCTCAGCGGCCGTTCCTGCAAAAGTCAAGGTCTGGACTGTGGAAGTATAGTCTGTGCCACCTGTTGCACTTACATCGGCAAAGGCTACGTCAACTGTAAAGCCACCTGCAACAGCATTGTCCACCTGCGCTGTAAAGGTCATAGTGCCGTTTTCAGCAGCAGTCACGTCTCCCACGGTCACGGTTGCTGTATCATTATCGGTGATTGTGCCCACTGCAGTATCGCTTATATCCATGGTACCAGGAGACACGGCGTTCTGCTGGCTGACAGTGAAGGTTTCACTGGATTCAACTATCGAATCGTCGGTCAGGGGAACGGTGAAGGTCTGGGTCTCAGCGGCCGTTCCTGCAAAAGTCAAGGTCTGGACTGTGGAAGTATAGTCTGTGCCACCTGTTGCACTTACATCGGCAAAGGCTACGTCAACTGTAAAGCCACCTGCAACAGCATTGTCCACCTGCGCTGTAAAGGTTATAGTGCCGTTTTCAGCAGCAGTCACGTCTCCCACGGTCACGGTTGCTGTATCATTATCGGTGATTGTGCCCACTGCAGTATCTGTAATAACAGTTGTGGCTGCAGGATTAATATTCTGCATATTCACAGTAAAAGTCTCACTGTCCTCAACAATCACGTCATTATTCAAAGTAACGGTAAAAGTCTTTGCCTCTCCGGCCGCACCGGAAAAACTTAAACTTTGCACACCACTATCATAATCAGTACCACCTCCGGTTGCAGTACCATCGGTGAATGCGACATCAACAGTGAAAGCAGCTGTTGCATCGGCAGAAGTTGCGGTAAAAGTCATGGTGCCATTTTCTGCTACCGTCACATCACCAATGGTCACAGCTGCCTGAGAAATCATGGCAGTACTGATAATAAATAAGAAACTCAACAGCAGCTGAGAAAGGTGACGAAATACTGTCCGTGTGGAGCTCATAATAGTCCTCCAGGAAAAAAATCCTGACCGATTTGTGACAGTTGATTTATTATTGTGGGAATTAATTATCATTAGAATCTCCGCTTGTAGCCAATCTTGATCAACGACCTGCCGCCCTTGGCCTCCGTGTAACCATAGGCCGAATAACTGTAAAGACGACTAGCCCCAAGACTAAGGGAACTACCACTTGAAATAGGCAGCTGCACAACAACTCGATAGGTATCATTATCAGGATCAATCTCTGAAATCTCAAAGGTATCGCCACTGTCAATAACACCATCACCTCCTGTGTCCAAGTTGGCAACATCACTGGTTGGTTCGATCGGATCTGCGGAGTAAAGAAGACCAAAGTTCGTGGATGCCACTGTAACCAGAGGGGCCAGAAGTTCATCAGGATCTGACTCATTGACAAGACGCTGCACGCCTTCCAAAGCAGCAGACTCTGCAAGATAAAAGCCCTGCTCAAAAACGGAATCACTGCGAACGACAGACTTCTCAACGATTGTTGTATTGGTCGCAGTTATTCCGATAAAGGTCAACAGCAGGAGAATGAGCAGCACGGTAATGATGGCAACCCCACGCTCATTATCGGGTAGCAGCAGGTTTGATGTATTTTTATTGCTGTTGATCGACATAGATCGTTCCTCAAAATGAATTTAAAATTCGAGTGTAATCCACCTGGGCAACTTCTTTGTTATTCCAGCGAACACGCACATTTATTATACGAGAATTAGGTATTGCGGCATTATTATTCACGTCCCACTCAACGGTATAGGGCCCCTGAACTACGGTATAACCGTCATTATCCACGGTGGCACTCCCGCCATTTGGCTGGAGATTACCGTCGGTATAAGGAAGGGCCAATAAGGTTTCCACCTGATCCATGGCCCAGGTATAGCCTTCGGTCTGTTTTTTTGAACCGGTATTGTAACTCATATTCCTGGTCTGAAGACCAACTATTGCAAAAACACCAACACCCAGGATAACCAGAGCCATCATCACTTCGATAAGAGTAAAACCCTGTTCTTCTGTTTTATTTCTACTTATCAACATATTTTCCACCATAAACCTGTCTCTGGACTAGAGGTTCCGAACCCGTACCCGAAACTGCTGGATCCATGTGTCAGCTCCTGCACTGACACGATTCACATCCTGCACCTGACCTGTCACCAGAACCTCAACTGTACGGATAGTATCAAGTACAGTGTCAGTATTCATGGTTGCAGGGGCAATGAGATTGTTTCCCGAATCGTAATATTGGAATTGCAGGTCAACCACGTTATCCACAACAGGTTGTCCACCACCACCGGAATTTCTCACAAGTGTCCCGATTGTATTATCCCCAGGATTAAGGATATTCCCACCAGCATCAACCCGGTAATAGGAAATATCTTCATTGGCATCATCAGCATCACCGTCCGGTTCGTATAAGCCGTCACCATCACCGTTATCAATATCTCTGGTAAAGTGAAGAGAGTTGGCATCGGTATCAAAACGGTCATCACCATCCCTCTGAAAACCCATTCGTGCCATTCCATCAGGGTTGCATCCTGCAGAGCGTATCTCATCAACCATCAGGTTTTTTGCAGCCCTGATATCCTGGGTCATCTCAATAGTCATTTCCTGGCCAGTATGATAGCGACCTGTCTGGATAAACATGGCCACTACCCCGGTTAACACAAAACCGAGAATAACCAGTGCGATCATAACCTCGATCAAACTAAATCCTGCGTCCTGATTGATTTTGATTTTCAAAGCCATGTGATATTGACCCTTCCAGTAATATTAACCGCAATATCCGCACCACCAGCGCTGGGATGTTCAACACGAAATGAACCCAACGTTGCAGTACCACGCGGAGAAAAAGTAATGGTTGGCTCTGAACCAGCGACAATCGCTGCGCCACTGTCGGTTATGGTCACTTGCGGAAAATCACTGAAATCTCGAACCATGTTGACGGTATAGTTTGTGGAATTCATTACCCGATTTCCGTCTTCGATCTGATAACCATCGGTACTGAAAACGATCCGACACTGTCTTCTGGTTTCAACAGCTCTCATTTTAGCCCGATTCAAATCGCCACGAACCTGAGAAACTGCACCACGAAAGACATAACCAGGTTTCCAACCGAGATATCCTGCGACCGCGATACTAGAGACAATACCGACAATCGCCACAGTTACCATCATTTCCACCAGGGTAAAACCACCCTGATTTGATATTTTTCTTTTTTGTTTAAACATTACATACAATCCTCCTGACAAATCCCCATGCAACAAAAAAGCCAACAGAAAAACATTTTTGTTTTATATTTATTTCCAGCCTATTAGAAATAGAATACAAAACGCAACATTCAACAGCCAACAAACATTTTATAAAGTTTTTTTACAGTTACTGCTGTGTTGAAAAAAAACAAGCAGTCACTGGACAAAAAGGGTAAGAGTAAAATGAATCCATGCTCCTCATGCCTTCATTTCACTCTTACCCCTTTTATCTTTGGAAACGATCACCGAAACGCGGCCCATGGTGACATTTTTTGTCACAAAATACTTAAAAATGTCAATCCGAAGGAATTTCGTCAATTAAAAATCTCCTTCCTCTTGGGAAAAAATTGACCTATAATAAAAAATGTCTTGAAAAAGAAACAAGATAACAAAGCAACCGGCCATTCACTGCTAACTGGCACGGTTACTGCTACAACCCAAGCAACAGCAAATTTGAAGCCATAAAGGCAACAAACACCAACATCCATTCCATAAGGAGGGAAACATGACACTGAAAAAACTTAGAATTAACACAAACGAGCAAGGCTTTACCCTGATCGAGCTTATGATTGTTATCGCAATTATCGGTATTTTGGCAGCTATCGCCATTCCGAACTTTATTGCATATCGTGACAAAGCTTTCTGCTCAGCTGCTGAGTCTGATGCCAATAACCTTGCAGCCGCAATAGCTGACTATTATGCCGACCCATCGCATGTAAACATGGTTACCACTGGTGATGTATCCTTTACCCCCACAGGGACCAACACAGCGACACTAACTGGTACAGTGAACAGCATTGTAATTGAAATAACAGATGTCAGTGGTCGTTGCCCAGCTGAATATATGAGCAACAATACTCTCAATGGTGGGAGCGGTTGGAACAGTGGCGTATTTACTAAAACAATGTAGCAGTTGACATAACAGCCAAAAACACAGAGAGTGAAGTGTAATAACTTCACTCTCTGTGTTTACCTGATGAACCCTCCTCCTAAAAAAAGTCACCTAATAAGTTTCTTCGTTTTCTTTGTTCTCAGTTTTATAGCCTACTCCAATACATTTCATGCATCATGGCATCTGGATGATATTCCCAATATTGTCAACAACGATAAGCTGCACGTAGTTGAGCTGACACCGCATACCCTTGCAGCAACATTTAAAGCCCATCCTGTTCTCGAGAGGAAAGATTCATTTTATCGTCCTCTTTCCATGTTGTCTTTTGGTCTGAACTGGTATCTTGGCCGAGATAACGTTTTTGGATATCACCTATTTAATATTCTGTTACATATTTTAACGGGGTGTTTATTGTATGTAACAATTTTGACCCTGTTTAAAACAGAACAACTCAAAAAACAAAACAATCCAAACGTCCATTTTGTTGCCTTTTTGGCAACTCTCTTGTGGCTGATCAGTCCGATCCAAACCCAGGCAGTTACATATATTGTCCAGCGAATGGCATTACTGGGTACTTTTTTCTACCTATTGTCTTTATACCTATTCCTTAAAACACGGCTTGAATCAAGTAAGCTGCGTAAAACATTTTACATTGTGGGGTGTTTTCTCGCATTTTTTGCCGCTTTAGCCTCAAAAGAAAACACCATCACGTTACCTATCGCCTGCTTGCTTATTGAAATTATATTTTTTCAAAAACTAACAAAACCTGTCTCAAAAAAATCAATATTTCTTGCAGTTACTCTGGTCAGTATAATTGTCGTTGAATGTGTTTATCTATATTTCAAGATACAAGACTTACCACTTTTCAAACTTTATGATCATCGTTCTTTTTCGCTTATGGAACGGCTTGTAAGTGAACACCGCATTATTATTCTTTATTTAACACAAATATTCCTCCCATCTCCCCAACGACTTTCCCTGATACATGATTTTTCTGTTTCGACCTCCCTCTTGCACCCGTGGACAACCTTACCTTCTGTAATCCTAGTCTACCTATTAATAATTACGGGCTTTCTTTGTATTCCGAGAAGACCAATCATTGCTTTTTCCATTTTATTTTTTTTCCTGGCGCACACCGTCGAATCAACATTTCTACCTCTTGAACTAATCTTTGAACATAGAAACTACCTCCCAACACTTTTTATTTTTCTCCCGTTTGCTATTGCCCTACAACAACTTCTGATAAAATTTCACAACAAGCGCTGGATGCATCAGACGATCATTGTATCCATTTGTCTACTTATTATAATTTTCACTTTTACAACTTACATAAAAAACGCAACATGGAAAAATGAAGAAACACTATGGCTAACTATTTTAAAAAAAGCACCAAATAGTGCGAGGCCATATCAAAATCTTGGCAAATTAATGATACACAGTGGGCACTATGATAAAGCCCTTGAATTGTATAAAATATCATTAACTAAACAGGACCCTTCACCCAAACGATCGGCAAGTGTCAGCCTAAACAACATGGGCAACATTTATCTATCAATGAAGCAATATGATTCTGCTCTCAAGCATTACAATAATGCTCTCGTTGCTAATCCCGACAGTATAGAGATTCTTTACAATGCAACTGGGGTGTTACTCACTTTAGGAAAATGGTCAGAAGCCTCACGAAATGCCGACAAACTTCTTTACATAATACCATATGAACAAAATGCCCTTATTATTAAGGGTTTTATTCTGCTGAAACAGGGGGAACTTGCTAATGCCTTAAATTACTTTCAAGATGCATATACAATCAATCCCCATAATGTTCGTACGACGATCCATTTCGCTACTGCAAAAAGCTTACTTGGTCAGCATAAAGAAGCAGAAACCCTTCTACTTTCCGCCTTAGAAGAGTCACCTGCTCGTGCATCAATTTTGTTCAGTCTATTGGAAAATAGTAACCGAGCAGGAGATACCCGGCAGGTACAACATTTCACTAAAAAGATATTGAATACATTTTCTTTTGAACAAATAGACAAATTTTTACCGTCAACTCAAGAAGAAATGAACAGTTCCATACTAGATGGCCCCACGTTGCATAATCTTTTAATCCCAGCAGAATAATTATTCTACCCTAATGCACAGTAAAATAAACCAACCTGCAGGGCTGCCTTACCCAATATACTATGTGATAGTATTCATTCTTTGCTTGGCAGGAATAATAGATACGTTATACCTCGCTGTATCACACTTTAAAAACTACACAGATATAGCATATAGTAGCTTTTGTGCTCTTTCAAAGGCTATTAACTGTGACACAGTTTCCCAAAGCCCTTGGTCTATTTTACTTGGTTTACCAGTTGCTTATTGGGGATTTACTGGCTATCTGCTTTTCTTGTTTTTCCTTGTTCCATTACGAAAGCTCGACCACTCAACAAAATCTCTTTGGATCGTCTTATTCCTGCTGGCCCTTCTTTTTTCGATGACAGCAATTTTTTTTGCCTACATATCATCTACTAAGATCAATGCTTATTGTATAATGTGCCTACTCAGTTATAGTATCAGCTTTGCTCTCCTTTTTTATTCTTGGCTTATCCGTCGTCGATTTGATACAGATACATTTTTGACCAGTCTAAAAAAGTCTGGTTATTATGTGATAAAAAGCAGACTATTACTCATCACAATCATTCTCCTGACCATTGCTACCCTCTCCCTACGAATCACCTTGCCCCGGTACTGGGAATTTGAGATTCCTCTTCCTGCTGATGACATTCCTCACGGCATTACTGAAGATGGCCACCCGTGGATTGGCTCCGAAACACCTCTGCTCACCATTAAAGAATTTGCTGATTATCAATGTTTCCAATGCTACAAGATGCATTTTCTTCTAAGACGCCTTATCAAAAGAAATCCCGGCAAAATACGTCTAATTCATTACCAATATCCAATGGACAACAAGTTCAACAGCCTTGTTGTCCCTGAACCTTTTCATGTTGGTTCCGGAAAAATGGCTCTTCTGGCAATCTACGCATCAACTCAAAATAAATTTTGGGAGGCAAACGACAAGTTATATGAGTTGGGTCGACAAAAGCAAGCATTCAGCACGACAGAGCTAGGTGATGCCATAGGGCTTGCCCCTGGAACACTTGCATCTGCTGTCAATAATCAGCAAATAAAACTCTTATTACGAAACGATATTCGTACTGGAGGGATGGCAGGCATCACAGGAACCCCTTCTTATATTATAAACGATAAGGTTTATGAGGGTTACATCCCATCGGATATCCTCCTGGATATATTACGGTGACCCCTGTTCAATACTCCATGCGTACCAATAAAAATCCGCCCACCACTCTGCACCCAACACTCCGCATTCTACCGATCCTTATATTTATCTGCATTATCGTTGTCCTCAACTGCACCCCACCCGTAAGCCGTGATGCCCTCACCCATCACCTTGCCATTCCAAAGCTTTATCTGGTATATGGTGGCATCTATGAAATACCGGCTTTACTCTTTTCATATTATCCTATGAACCTGGAATTTCTGTACCTGGTACCTCTCTGGTTCGGCAACGATATCATCCCTAAATTCATCCATATGTTCTTTGGACTTGCTACGGCATGGCTTATATTCAGCTACCTGAAAAAGCAGATCGGAGCAAACTGGGGACTCTTTGGAGCCCTTTTCTTCCTTACCACACCAATTATTATCCACCTCTCTACTTCAGCCTACGTAGATTTAGGAGTCAGCTTCTTTACAACCGCAAGCCTTCTTCTACTCCTTCAATGGAGAAAATCAGAAAAAACTTCCCTGCTACTCCTTGCCGGAATATGTGCAGGACTTGCTGCAGGAACAAAATACAACGGACTGATCACGCTGTTTCTTCTTACCTGTTTTGTTCCCTTCCTTACAAAAAAAGGTGCGCCCCATGACACTCAAATAAAGGTAAAAGCCCTACTTGTGTTCATTTTCCCTGCACTGGTTGCAGTCTCCCCCTGGCTGATCCGCAACATACTCTGGACTGGGAACCCTGTTTTTCCTCTTTTCCCATCCGTTTTTAACGGTGGTGAGACTTCAATCACCCAAGGAATGAATCCTCTGCTCATCAGAAAACTTGTCTACCATGAACCACTGTGGCAGACACTTCTTATTCCCATTCGTATCTTTTTGGAAGGACAGGACAATAACCCCCAATACTTCGATGGTGTTCTCAACCCATTCATTCTCCTCTTCAGTTTGGTTGCTTTTTTCCCCCAGCCCAAAAACTCAACTCTCAGAACAGACAAGAAAATATTTTTGTGGTTTATTATTCTTTTCCTGCTTTTTGCCTTTATTCAAAGAGTCATTAGAATCCGTTATATCGTGCCCGCCCTACCATTTCTAATTATCCTGTCCACCTTTGGAATTCATCAGATCCAATCTTTTCTGGCACAAAAAAAATCTGTCTTTCCTGTTGCTGCGATACCATGGCTTCTGCTCTTCACAGCATTCCTCTTTAACGGTAACTACCTCTTGAACCACTGGCAGAATATTCGCCCTTTGGAATACCTTTCCGGTGAAACCAGCAGGACAGCTTTTATTTCCAGGTTCTGGCAGGAATACCCTCTAGTTGACTACGCCAACAAAACTCTTCCCCAGTCGGCGGACATCCTTGCCGTTTTCCTCGGTAACCGCGGATACTACTTTGACAGGTCAGTTCGGTTTGACTTAAAAAAAGGTAAGAGTCTGCTCTACTCTCTCGCAAAAGAGCAACCGGATGAAAATGCTATTGCGATCTCACTTCAAGAAACTGGAATTACCCACCTGCTCATCCGAGAAGATCTCTTTCAACAAAATAGTAAACACCAATTAACACTCACCGAACAACAACGCCTCTCTCTTTTCGTACAAAAACATACCAAGCGGATCGCGGCAACGCGGAATCACAGTCTACGTACCCTGATTGCTACAGATGCTGAAGATTGACAAGACCCAGGGGCACTTCCTGCGGGGCGTACACGGAGGAAGGTGATGAGTTTTTACGAATCCGTCAAGAACAGTACTCCGATGTCTGCCACGATTAGCAACTAGCTGATTTTTAGGAATGCTTTGAGGGAATATGGTCTGCAGTAGAAATAGATACTACCCAAAGAGATGTTCCGCACACCCCGAACAGCCTTGGCACAAGAAACTGCAACATACCGTTGCATAACGTTCAACCCGACAGAAATAATTCTTCATCATTTGCATTGGAACGAGTAACATAAACAGTATTCTAAGAAGCGGGGAGCATTTTATTCAAAAATATTTGATTGTGAATCTTATATCTGCACTTCAGTATGTTGTAAAAAAAACGACTATGAATACCTCACAAAACCAGTGACATATCGACAAAATGGTCAAACAAGTGAACAAAAAAAACATCGTCACCTTTAGCAACAAATGATACCATGAGAAAACTGCCAATAGGTATTCAGACATTCAGGGAGATTATCGAAGAACGGTACACCTATGTCGACAAGACTGGCATGATAACGTATAATAATTTTCGCACATTTGAGAATAAATGGTGGTCTCTGTTATGGTAAATTTGGCAATCGACCAAAATAACCAAAACCACAACAAGGGA
>Ga0256840_1000188_pt1 | contig 59232 bp, 51 predicted proteins | sample 355202metaG_FD_185969 | JGI IMG/M metagenome (GOLD analysis project Ga0256840, IMG submission 185969) | Hydrothermal vent microbial communities from Mid Atlantic Ridge, Atlantic Ocean - 355-202 | ecosystem: Environmental > Aquatic > Marine > Hydrothermal vents | place: Atlantic Ocean: Mid...
ACCTAGAAAATCTCTCAACTGGAAAACTCCCAATGAAGTTTTCTTTGGTTCAAAAATGGCTGCTTAAGGATAAAATTGATATGATTTATAAATTCAAAAATTGCACTTCAGATTTAAATTTTGGCTTGATTATTATATCGTTAATAGGAATTATAGTAGTCTCTGTTTTATGGACTCAAATAAGAGATTTAAGAAAGAAGCTAAATTTTGAAAAAGAGAGACAAATTAAATTTCAAAAAGAAAAAGAGGAATTTATCAAACTTTTTAATAATCTTTTACAAAAAGTGAAAAATAATGATTTTTCTAAGACATCAATAGTTATGCCTGATTCAATGTATAATGAACTGTTTACCTTATTTGAACAAATACTTGAGATTTTTTCACAGCATAAAGAAAGTACAGAGTACATAAAACTTAATAAAGCTTTAACACAACAACTCACTTCTGGCTGTTTGAATGATCTTCAAGTTTTACAAGGAAATTTAAGTGTAAATGTTTCTAAATTAGAAGATATCAATAAACTTAATACTACCAATAGTGAATTTTCTCATAACATGGAAAACGGTATTGTCGATATAGTGCAAAAAATCAATATTATTGTAGATGATATTTCACAAACCTCTGATATTGCTACTCATCTAAATGAAAGCGTTGACGATATTAGCTCTGTTATATCTCTTATAAAAGACATTTCTGATCAAACTAATCTCTTAGCACTGAATGCTGCGATTGAAGCTGCTCGTGCAGGCGAGCATGGTCGTGGTTTTGCTGTTGTTGCTGATGAAGTAAGAAAACTGGCTGAGAGAACTCAAAAGGCAACGGCTGAAGTTGAATTAAGTGTACAAACGCTGAAACAGAACTCTAATGATATTGAAGCAAAAGCGCAAAGTTCATATCATTTAACTTCTGAAATTGACACTCTCATTAATGAATTTAAACTGAAAATCAATAAGCTTAACTCTAATACTAGAATTATTACTGAAGACTCAAAAGATATTCTGTATGCAACTTTTATTGTTCTAGTCAAACTTGACCATTTACTCTTTAAGGCGAACGGTTACAGAACAGTATTTTTAGATAAAGTTGAAGCAAAATTTGTAGACCATCATCATTGTCGTCTTGGTAAGTGGTATAACGATGGACTAGGAAAAGAGATTTTTTCCACTACCCCATCATACAAAAATCTTAAAAATCCTCATGAACAAGTGCATATTAATATTATTAATGCTATTAAATGTGTTGAAGAGGGAACATGCCTTATCAATGTGGATAATGTTCTTTCATACTTTACTCAAGCTGAAAATGCAAGCCAAGAGGTTATGAAAGTATTAGATAATTTGTTAACAGAAGAAAAAAATCTCAGAGAGCATGGATGATAATTTTTAATGAATAAGAAGACAACTTATACAAAGATTACTGCAAAAATTATACTTTTCGCACTTTTTTTTACACTTATCAGTGCCTATCTATATAGTGGATATATGAAAAGGAGTGCAATTACAAACTTATCACAGGTTGATGCAAAGAAAACAAGTAAACTTGTTTTTGAGACTTTATATTCTGCTATGACAAGAGGTTGGACAAAAGATGACCTAAATGAAATAATTACAAGATTAAATCTGATTGATACAGATATGAAAGTTGTTGTTTATCGCAGTAAAGTTGTAGCCGAGCTTTTTGGAGATATTAAAGAAGACAAAAAGCAAAGAGAACATAATGCTCTTGTCAAAAAAGCAATGACCGGTAAAGAACTCCTCAACATAGATAATGATAATTTTATAGAATATCATTATCCGGTTATAGCAAAAAATGAGTGTTTAAAATGTCATATAAATGCTAATAATGGAGATGTATTAGGCGTAATAGGCATTTCTTATCCAATAAAAGATTTGAAAATTTCTTTGAATAAAATGATTAATTTTTTTATATCGTTTATTGTAGTGTTTTCATTGATTGTTTTCATTGCTATTTTTATAAATTTTGATAAATATCTTATCAAACCAATCAAGCATTTCTCAACTGCTATTCAAAATATTATAAAGTCTAATGATATGACGAAGCGTGTAAAAATAGATGATGATAATATAGAAGAAATAGCTTCAATAAAAGATATTTTTAATATTATGTTGGATTCCATTGAATATCAGTTTTATTATGATGCCTTGACAGGTTTGAAAAATAGAAGACAGTTAACAGAAACTTTAGAAAAACGAAAAAACTCCTTTTTGCTCATTATAAATATAGACTCTTTCAGGGAAGTTAATGATTTGTACGGTGATGAAACGGGAAATCTCGTGTTAAAAGAGTTCGCTTCATTGTTAAAAGAAATTATTCCTCATACTGAAATGCTCTATAGACTGCATTCTGATGAATTTGCGTATTTATGTCAAAACGGTATGAACTTACATGAATTTGAAAATTTTATAATTATGATAAGTGAAAAAATATCTCAAAAAAGTTTTAATATAGGAAATAGTGGAAAGATTAATGTGAGTGTGACTATCGGTGTTGCCTATGGAAACTCATTATTGTTATCAAATGCAGATATAGCATTGAAACTTGCTAAAAAATGCAAAAAGAACTATTTGATTTATAACGAATCTATGGAAATGGCAAAAGAGTATGAGAAAAATTTTGAATGGAGCAAGCGTTTAAAAAATGCTATAGAAAATGATAAAATCATAGCAGTTTTTCAACCTATTGTTGAAACAAAGACACAAAAAACCCTAAAATATGAAGCTTTAATGCGAATGGTAGATGATGAAGGAGAATTAATTGCTCCTGTGTACTTTTTAGAATTGGCTAAAAAAAATAAGCTGTATCATCAATTGACAAAGATTATGATTGAAAAAACTTTTGAAAAGTTTAAAGACCTTCCATATTCAGTTTCTATAAATATATCCGTAGAAGATATTTTAAATAAAGAGATATATCTTTTTATTTTAGAAAAACTAGAAAAAAGTAAGATGGGTAAAAGAATAGGTTTTGAAATATTAGAATCTGAAGGAATAGAAAATTTTGACAAAGTATTGGAGTTTATTAATGATGTTAAAAGTTACGGTGCATCAATCTCTATAGATGATTTTGGAACAGGATATTCAAATTTTGAGTATTTGATGAAGTTAAAAGTAGACTATATTAAAATAGATGGCTCAATGATAAAAAATATAGATAAAGATATGAATTCTCAAATGATAACACAAACAATAGTAGAATTTGCACGGAAAATGAACATCAAAACAATTGCAGAATTTGTTCATTCAAAAAATGTTTTTGAAAAAGTGGCAGAGTTAAATGTTGATTTTGTTCAAGGATACTATTTTGGAGAACCTACTAAAACAGTTGGCGAATAATTTTTACAGCTAGTGATAACAGTCAATTTTTTTCTTAAAAACAATATCAAGCCCGAAGGCTTAATACTACAGGCGTGACTCGTAGCGTCTCATCATATAAAGACGCTTTAGCATTTTTTTACGAGAAGCAATTTTGAACTTTTTACGTTTTTCAGTCTCTGTTTCATGGAAACGGCGAGCACGAGCTTCTGTAACGATTAAGTTACGGTCAACTTGTTTTTTGAAACGTCTGTAAGCAGCATCAAAGTTGTCATCTGAACGTAGTACAATACCAGGCATATCACATCACCCACTTTCTGTTTAAATTTGAAATGGAAGTATACCATAATAAAATTTTATTACAAAGCTAGTTTTTTTTACATCCAGTATTGAGCTTAAATATTGGGTAGAACGGACAAAAGCCGAATACAGCTGTTAAAAGTGGTATTACTCCCACAGCGGCTACTATATAATTTTGTGCTAAAATACCGTAAACTATTAAACCTAAACCCAAAATTACTCTGATAATCCTATCAGCTTTTCCTAAATTGATACACATTTCATGTCCTTTTATATCTTATTTTGATACATTATAAGTTAAAAGAGTGTGTTCTGTCTGTAACCTGTGTTACATAAGGGTAATACTAGCTCGTCTGAGTGTAACAATACCGTCATTTTCCAGACTTTTAAGCACTCTTGATATTGCTTCACGCGTACTGCCAAGTTCGTTGGCAATGGTCTCATGTGTTATATGTATCTCTTTTGCATTTTTATTTTGAAGAAAATCTATAATTCTTTGATCAAGGTTTTTGAATTTAATGTCATTTATTAATTGTACAAGGTTTGCCATTCGGAGTGTATAAATTGAAAAGAGGTAGCTTTGATAGGTGTCAGAGTTATGCGCCAGTTTTTTTACGCTGTGCATGTCGAGGATATAGCCTTCAATGTCACTCAATGTCACGGCAGAACCGATTGCTTGTGTTTGACTCAAAGTCGAAGCTGTATTTACTATGCACTGTTCACCGGGATTGAGATGGTAGAGTGTTATTTCATCCGCATCATCTGATTGAATATAAAGACGGACTTCACCGGAGGTTAAAAAAAGTATGCCGTCACATATATCACCTTGAAAAAAAAGAATAGAATCTTTAGGCACACTGATAGGTTTTAAACTCATTTGCAAAAAATCTTTTGCTTGTGGCTCTAATTTGTTATAAAATGAAAAACTTTCCAAGTTCATAGTTTATCTCCTATCGGGTAGCACATGATATAACTTTTGGTAATTTTTTTATATCTTCTTGTATTGTATCTAAAAGACAATATATTGTTTCATTGTTACATAAAGAGTAAATCATCCATTTTCCACTCTGTTTTGTTTGCACAATTTCTGCTTCCCTCATTTGTTTTAAATGGCGTGAAACTAAGGGTTGGGAGAGTTGTAGGGTATCACAGATTTCACAAACACAGAGTTCTTTTTCTCGTTGCATTAATGCTATTATTTTCACGCGGTTCATATCTGAGAGTATTTTTCCCAAGCTAACTAATTTTTCCATCTAATCTCTTTTGAAGTTTTATTATATAACAATATCGTTATATGAATTATATCATAAAAAGGAAATTATCTTATGAAAAAATTATTACTAGTGTTCATTTTAGGTTTTGTTTCATTGCAGGCAAACTCTGGAGAAGATGTTTACAAAGCGAAATGTGTTACATGTCATGCCATGAAAGGAATGATGGATAAAACGCAAATGCAAGATATGCGTCAAAAAATGCAAACTGCCTCGCAAGAAGAAAAGATGGCAATGCGTGAGCAGATGATGCAAAAGATGCAAAAAAGCGACATGAAAGCGCCACCGATGCCAATGGTTTCAAAACGCTTAAAAATGATGCTCAAATCTCGTAAAGATTTTATTGCTTTTGTAGAAGATTACATACAAAATCCTTCAAAAGAGAAAGGGTTTTGTATGCCGATGGCATATAAACGGTTCGGTACAATGCCACCTATAGGTAAAACTTTAAGCAAAGAAGAGAGAGCGACTGTGGCAGCATGGTTGTATGACAATTTTAAGGGCTCATGGAAAATGTCTATGGGTGGTAAAATGTGTGAAATGAAAAATAAAAAAATGAAGTGCGGTGCAGGAAAATGTGGAATGAAGCAAGGCAGTAAAAAATGTGGTGCCGTAAAAATCCAGACACACTAGGTTTATGATGGAAACTATAACACTTTTTTTCTCTGCTTTAGTTGATTTGAGTAATGCTATGGCTCCGTATATTTTATTTGGGCTTCTTTTTGCCGGATTTTTACATGAACTTGTACCCGATAGCATCGTAAAAAATCATTTGGGTAAAGACTCTATAGTGTCAGTCATTAAAGCGACAATTTTTGGTATTCCTCTACCTGTTTGCTCTTGTGGTGTTATTCCACTTGCTACAAGTATTAAAAAGAGCGGTGCGAGTAACGGTGCAACTCTTTCATTTTTAATCTCTACGCCGATTACCGGTGTTGATTCAATACTTGCAACATATGGAATGTTTGGTTGGATTTTTACACTTTACAGAGTCATTACTTCAATGATTATCTCCATTATTGCGGGTATTTTGTCCAATGTGTATGTGAAAAAAGAAAAAGTATCTGTTCAAACACCAATAAAACCGAAAGCTGTATTTATTATGGCAGCACCTGCAATGCAAAACACAGCTATGAACTTTTCTGCTGTACAGACGCAGCAGGTAAAAGAAGAGGTATGCAGTGAGGGAAGCTGTTGTAGCGAGGGGAATTGTGATGAGAAGAAAAGTGGCATTATAAAAAGTACGCTTTCGTATGCTTTTGGTACACTACTCAAAGATATAGCCTCTCCGCTATTAGTCGGACTTTTATTGGGTGCGCTGATAACCGTCGCCGTGCCTGAAAACCTAAGTGAGATTTTAGTGAAATACAACTGGCTCTCGTACATTATAGTAATTGCCATAGCTGTACCGATGTATGTCTGTGCAACGGCTTCACTACCGATTGCGGCAGGTTTGATGCTTGCAGGTGTAAGTCCGGGAGCAGCATTTGTTTTTTTAAGCGCAGGACCTGCGACCAACACGGTAACCATTGGTGTCGTGAAAAAAATGCTTGGTACAAGAACGCTCTATATTTATTTGGGCACTATTATTGTTGGCTCTATCATTTTTGGACTTGGACTTGATTATCTGTTTCGTGATGTTAATGTAAAAGAGTTGGTGCATATGGATGAGCATGCCAGTTTGATTGCCTGGGCTTCAAGCTTTGTTCTTTGGGGATTTGTGCTTTATTATGTCATAAAACCCTATTTTTTTAAAAAAAAAGAGTGTAGCGATGATAGTTGTACTTTGGTTTAGGGTATAATAAAATTATGAAAAACAGACTGTTCACATTCTTATTACTTTTTTCTATGGGTTTTAACGTTGTGCATGCCTATGTCATAGAAGCATTGGATACTCATCCATGCCAAGTGAGTGAGTATGTCCATGATGTGAGCGGAAGCAGTGAAATAGCAGATGATGATATTTGTCATTTGCATCACTTCTTTCATATTGCCTATATTCTTCCTGAAATAGATGTAAAACTATCGCATAAAACTTTTGATGTAAAACCTTATTCAAATATTAGAATATATGAATACAACTCTTACGATAACTTCTTAAAACCCCCTATCCATTCATAATTCATTCCAACTTATACTACTGTAAAAAATTAATTGCATAAGCTAATATCTTATGTAAAAAAGGAAAAATTATGATTTATAAAATAACAACAGATAAATCTGTGCAAACTGTCAAAAATGAATTACAAGTGAAAGCAAAAGAACATGGTTTTGGTATTTTAGGCTCTTATGAATTTAGAAAAATTCTACAAAACAAGGGTTTTGAAATTAAAAAAGATATTGCAGTTTATGAACTTTGCAATCCAAGTGCAGCTCAGGAAGCATTGAACGATATAGCTGAAATATCTGTTTTTCTACCATGTAGATTGTCAATATATGAAGAGAATGGACAGACAGTTTTAGCAACTATTAATATTAAAGATATAGTCAGCAACCTTGATGTTGATGAGAATTTTAGAACTCATATGATTATAGTTTTTGAATATTTAGAAAAACTTATGAAATCTTGGTAAAGGAAAAAGATGAAAAGATTATTACTGGTTCCATTTATTGTTTGGAACTTACAGGCTCAGAACTTTAATACATTTTTACAAAATGCACTCCAAACCTCCCCCTATCTCAAAGCAAATGCTTTGGAAATAGAGCGTGCGAAGAGTCAAGCAAGTCTGATACAAAGATATAAAAACCCGACACTCTCACTCGAGGCTTCAGAATTTAGCCCTGATGTCGGGAACAACAAAGCAGGTTATAGAGGAGCTTTCACACAACCTATTCGTTTGTGGGGCATCGGTGATGACAGAGAAAAGTTGGGCGAAGCTACACAAAATCTGGCAAAAAGCCTTGTCACGCTACAGCGTGCAGAATTTGTGAAAACACTTGCTCTACTTTACATCAAATATGTCAGACAAGATGCTTATGTAGAACTGGCACAAGAAGAACTTTATATTGCGAAAAATATCGCCAAAATATCAAAAGAGCGTTATGAAGCAGGGACAATAGCAAGAGTAAAGTACTTACAGGCAAAAGTAGATGCTTTAAGTGCAAAAAACAGACTCGATGCAAAAAAAGCTGATAAGTTTTCAAGTTACTATACACTTTTGGCGTTTGCTGGACAAAAAGAAGAAGTTATGCTTGAGAGTGATTATAGATTCGTACTTGCAAAAAAAAGCAATTTAGAAAATTCCGCGCAACTCAACTTCATGAGAAGTTCTCAAAAAAGATTAGAAAAAGAGGTAGCATTAAATAGCAATAAAATAGAGTGGATGAATGTTTATGCAGAGTATGAAAAGGAGCCTGACCAGAGCATTGCTCGTGTGGGTATAAATATTCCCTTGGCTATTTTTAATACAAAAAAAGAAGAAAAACACATAGCACAGTTGCAGGCAAAACAGAGTAAATATCGCATCCAAAACCAAAAAACAGTGCTTTCATATAAATTGACACAGCTCACAAAAGAGTTGCAAATCTTGGCTGAGGTACTGCACTCTACACAAGCACTGTATCTTTCACAAAAAGAACTTTTGCTCATGTATGAAGATGGCTATAAAATAGCAAATATCAAGCTTATAGAATTACAAAGTATAAAAAATCAGATGATTCAAACAAAAGAAAAAGAAATCAATCTGCAAAACAAAATAGATTCAGACATAGTGCTTTACAACTATGCAATAGGAGAATATAATGAATAAATTACTTATGGGGCTGCTCACGCTTAGTGGAGTATTATTTGCCCAAGAGATACACATACCGATAGAAAAAACAATAACACATGCTTTTAAAAAGTCAGTGGCACTTAATGCTAAAGTGATTCAACTTTCGAATGCACAGCAGTCAATTACATCGCTTGTAAGTGGACATTTAGAAAAGTATTTTGTCAAACCGGCGCAAGATGTAAAAAAGGGTGATAAAATCGCACTTATTGAATCAATTACAGTTTCAAAAATGAGTGCGGATTATATTGCACTAAGAAAACAATATAGGGCTGCACAAAAGAATTATGAAGCAGTGAAAAGACTCTATGAAAAAGGCATGACCTCCTTGCAAAAATTAAATGCTGAGGCAATTAAAAAGAGTAAAATTTCCGCAAACCTTACTGCACTCAAATCACAGCTTGAAACACTAGGCATAAATGCAGGAAAACTTCAACATGCAACGCCGAACTTTTTACTTCGTGCACACAGTAGTGGTCGTGTTGCCGCACTTTTAAAACCATTGCACTCTTCTGTAAGGACAGATGAAGCACTTGTTGCGATTGTAAAAAATCAAGCCTATTATATTGAATCTTTTGTGCCAATAGCCTATGCTGAAAAAATTAAGATTGGTGATAAAATAGTGGCAGAGTATGCAGGTAAAAAAATTATCACACATGCAACGCAGATACTCCCTAAAGTGGATGAAATTACGCAAAGAGTTGTTGTGCTTTCAAGTGTTGATCAAAAGGTACATAATCTCTTTATTGACACCTATGTAAAGTCAACACTTTATTTTGGAGATGCAAAGCCTTATGTAGCAGTAAAAAAATCGGCACTTTCATTTTTTAACAATGAATGGGTCGTTTTTGTTCCGAGTGAGGGAGAAACCGCTTATATGCCACAGGTTGTTCAAATTATTACGCAAGATGATAAATATGTAGGCATTAAAGGCTTACAACTAGGAGAAAAATATGTAAGCGGTGAGAGTTATTATGTAAAATCAGCACTGCTTAAGTCTTCTCTTGGCGATGGGGATTAGGAATAAAATATGTTAAATAAACTTATAGAACTTTCATTAAAGTATAAAGTACTTGTTATTGTACTGTTTTTGGCTATTTCAGCCTTTGGATATAAAGCGTATCAAGATATACCTGTCGATGCTTTTCCCGATATAACGCCCAAGCAGGTTGTTATTTTCACAGAAAGCCCCGGTAATTCAGCAGAAGATATAGAAAAGCTTGTGACCTACCCGATAGAGTCAGCACTCTCTGGTATGGCAGGAGTAAAGCTAATACTTTCAAACTCCATTTTTGGACTCTCGTATGTCAGTGTCTTTTTTGAAGACGATATGGATATATATTTTTTAAGACAGCTAGTGAGTGAAAGACTCTCTACCGTGAGCATACCAAAAGGTTGGGGAAAACCAGTTCTCGGTCCAAACTCGACGGGCTTGGGTCAGGTGTTTTGGTATGAGATTCATGACAGCACAGGAAAATATACACTGAGCCAATTAAAAGAGATGCAAAAGTATATAGTAACACCTCTTTTTAAAAGTGTAAGTGGTGTTGAAGAGGTCATCGGTTGGGGTGGATATGAGAAACAATATAATGTTTTGATTGACACAAAAAAATTGCAAGATTTTTCCATTACTTATGAAGATATTGTGCGTGCTTTGCAAAAATCAAATCAGGCAGCAGGTGGGCAGTATTTGGAATTTAATAAAGAACAGTATCTTATTCGCGGGGCAGGTCTATATAAAACACTTGATGATATTAGAAATACAGTGGTAAAAAGTTTTGACGGACAATCTGTTACAATAGGCGATGTAGCTAAGGTGCAAGAAGGAAAAGCTCCTCGTTTTGGTTCTATTAGTATAGATGGCAAAGAGGCTGTGATGGGCATGGTCTTACAACGAAGTGCTACAAATGCAGCAAAAGTGGTTGAACGGGTCAAAGAGAGGATTGCGACTGTCAATAGCGCACTTCCAAAAGGCGTGAGCATCCATACACTTTATGACAGGACAGAAATAACACATAAAGCAGTCAGCACGATGACAGAAGCATTGATAACAGGGATTATTTTAGTCTCTATCGTTTTGTTTTTATTTTTGTTTGAATTTCGTTCGGCGTTTATCGTTATTTTATCGCTTCCTGTTTCACTACTGATTGCATTTTTACTCATGCAGTATTACAATGTGAGTGCAAATCTTATGAGTTTAAGCGGACTCGCCATTGCCGTTGGAATGATAGTTGATGGTACTGTTGTTATGGTTGAAAACAGTTTTAGAAAATTGCATGAAGCACAAGCAAGTGAAAAGCCATATGTAAAATTAGACATTGTTATGGAGTCTGCAAAAGAGGTGGCAGTACCTATAACTTTTGCGATTTTAATTATTGCCGCGGTGTTTATTCCTCTTTTATCTCTTGGTGGACTTGCCGGAAAACTTTATGCTCCGATGGCAATAAACATCGTCTTTGTTATGCTTGGTTCTTTGTTTGTGGCACTTGTTTTGGTGCCTGTCTTGATTTTATTGCTTTTAAAGCCTGCTCATGAATCTGAGAATGCTGTGATGCGCGTGATTAAAAAGTTTTATACACCATTGTTGTTGGTAGCACTTGATAATGGGAAGAAAATTTTACTCTTTGTGAGTGTTGTTTTTGTTGTGTTAGCCTACGTTCTATCACAGCAGGGAAGGGAATTTATGCCAACGCTCAATGAAGAGTCCATTATGTATAGAGTTATAGCCATTCCAGGAACTTCATTGACCCAGTCTACCCAAACGGCAAAAAAAATAGAAAAGTATATACTCAAAAACTACCCTCAGCAGATTGCATCCGTGTTGTCTATGATAGGGCGAAGTGAAAAAGGGGAAACGGCACAGCCTAATTATATGGAAATCCTGCTCACACTCAAAGCTGAAAACATTAAAGATTTACCGGCACTCACAAACAAAATGAGTGAAGATTTGGAGCATCAGTTTACCTTTGTACAGTTTGTACCGACACAGCCAATTGCGATGCGTATAGAAGAGTTACTTGAAGGTGTAAAAGCTGAGCTTGCCATAAAGATATATGGAGAAAATCAAAAAACGCTTGATGCAATAGCGAAGAATATTCAAAATGCCATTAAAAATGTAGATGGTCTAAAAATGATGCAAATTGAGACGCAACTCGGTCAGGCACAAATAAAAATCAAGCCAAATTATTTGGCACTTGCAAGATACGGCATTAGTGTTGATGAGGTTATGGATGTGATTCGATACGGTATCGGAGAAGCAAGCGTAACACAAAAGCTTGAGGGTATTCGTAGTTTTGCCATTGTACCAAAAATTAAGGGTGCAAAAAAAGATATAGAAGCTATAAAGAAAGTGACACTCCGTGCAAAGAACGGTACAGTGGTTACTCTTGATGAAATATGCGACATTACAGTACAGCAGGGTGCTTCTTTTATAAAGCGTGAAAATTTAAGTCGTTATATGGTACTTTCTATGGATGTAGAGGGTCGAGATATGGCATCTTTTGTCAAAGAAGCAAACAGCATTATAAAAGCAAAAGTAAAAATGCCTACAGGGTATTATATGAGTTGGGCAGGAAGTTTTAAAAATATGAAAGAGGCGACACAAAGATTGATGCTTATCATACCTATCACAATTTTTCTCGTCGTTTTATTACTTTTTACGGCATTTAATTCCATTTCAAAGTCATTGTTGATTTTATTAAATGTTCCTTTTGGCTTTATAGGCGGTATTATTGCTCTTGTTCTCAGCGGTGTTTACCTCTCGGTTTCGGCTATTGTAGGCTTTTTGGCAATTTTTGCTATAGCGATACTCAACGGTATAGTTTTAGTAAGCTTCATTGATGAGTTACGGGGACGATTTCCGGATGTAGATTTAAAAATAGTCTTAAAAGATGCCACACTACTGCGTTTGCGTCCAGTGCTAATGACGGCATTTACTGCTCTATTTGGTATCTTACCACTTCTTTTTGCAACAGGTGTCGGGAGTGAGATACAATATCCGCTTTCGGTTGTTATCGCTGGAGGGATTATTAGTTCAACGCTTTTAACACTCCTTATTTTACCGTCTACTTATTTTTTATTTTACGGAAAAAAGAAATAAAGTTAGATAGTTTATGGAGCTTATTCTTTTAATCCAGACGAAAGTGCTAATACTCCGCTAACTTTGTTGTGTGATAATACCAACATCAAAACATAAAGGATTTGAAATGAAAGTAACTAAAATCGTTCTATTAGCAGCATTGATAGGGGCTTTTACATTAGGAATGGCAGATGATACTGCTCCAACAGATACGACAACTACTGTCGATACACAAATTGAAGCAATTCAATCAGCACCTGCACAAGAACGTGTACAACTTATGAATGAGTTCAAACAAAAACTTATGCAGATGAATCAAGAAGATCGTATGGCAGCTATACAAGAAATGCAGAGTAAAATGCAAACATCTCAAAATGGTGAAGCTATGGGCGATATGACTCGTACAAGAACGCAAGAGCATGCGCAAGAGATGCAAATGCAAACTAATGAGCAGATGAATAATACTCAAAACATGATGCAACAGCAGGCAGGGAACCAGTTTATACAAACTGGTGGTGCTGGTGGCGCTGGTGGTGCAGGCGGAGGCGCACCAAGCATGAATACAAACATGATGCAACGCAGATAATAAAAATTTTACATATCAATCATCTCCATAGCTTAATGAGATGATTGATTTCTTAGGAGAAAAAAATGAAAAAAATGTTACTATTTATGATGTTGGGGTTGTTATCTACAAGCCTTTTTGCTTATTCAGACTTAGATATGGATGGAGTTGATGACAGCATAGACCAGTGCCCAAATACCCCATTAACCGATTTAGTCGACATAAACGGTTGTACAAAAAAAATGCTTATTTCGCCACATCATTATGACATAATTGTTGGTGCAAACTACACCGGATTTAACTACGCTTCTCTCAATAAAACAGATACCTATTCTAGTTCCCTCCAAGTTGATTATTACTATAAACAGTTTTCATTACAGGCATCAACTTCATACTATAAAACGGATGGAAATGGGTATAGTGAAAATGGAATGAATGACTCATTTATAGGGGCTTCTTACCAGTTTAAACCGACAAAATCACTTTCATTTCGCTTAGGTGCCGGTGCACTTCTCCCAACTTATAATACATCCCTTAACAATAACAACACAGATTACACTACCTCAGCAAATATAAGTTATACTCAAGGCAAAGCAAATATATTTGGTGGCTATAATTACACAATGATTAATGATGATGATATAGCAGGAACTGTAGCGTATCAAAACACAAATGCCTTTAGCGGTGGTTTAGGATATTATCTGACAAATAAATTGTATATCAGTGGGGCATATAACACTGCAGACAGTATTTATGTAGGTATTGAAAAAATTAGAACAGTTTCTGCATATGGATACTATAGTATTAATACGCACTGGTTTAGCACATTCTCTTATGCCTATGGATTAAGCGACAGTGCGAGTGACAATGCAACTTCTATCAAATTAGGATATTATTTTTAGGACATACAAGATGCAAAAACATATATTATTGCTTGAAGATGATGAAGTGCTTGCCGAAACTTTACGCGAGCTTTTGCAAAGTCACAGTTATAAAGTAAATGTGGTGCATAACGGGAATGATGCCGTTGATGCATCATATGACAATGCATATGATTTATACATTTTTGACATTAATGTTCCTGATATGAACGGCTTAGAACTTTTAGAGAGTCTACGCAATGCAGAAGATAGTACGCCAACTATTTTCATAAGTGCTTTAGTTGATTTGAACTCAATATCCAAAGCTTTTGAAATTGGTGCTGATGATTATCTCAAAAAACCGTTTTTTCCTGAAGAACTGCTTATTCGCGTAAATGCAAAATTATTGCAAGTAAACAAAGATATAGAGTATAAAAACTTAAGATATGTTACAGAAAAAAAAGAACTTTATATAGACGATAAAATAGTAGCTCTTGGAGAAGTTCAAGAGTGCTTGTGTGCTGTTTTTATGCAAAATATCGGTAATGTTTTGGATAAAACTATTTTAATGGATTGTCTTATAAACCCATCTGATGCAACCTTACGAGTTGCACTCAATAAGTTCAAGCACATTACAGGTTTATCTATAAAAAATATTCGTGGGATTGGGTATGTTCTTGAAAAAAGTTGAAAAAGAGTCCCTATTGAAGAGTTTTTTTCTCTTCTTCTTATCTCAAACACTCTTGGTAGGGGCACTTTTTTTTCTTAATTATCAAAAAGAACTGCAAACACTTGATGAGAATATTTTTTCAAAAATGCGACTTTGTAGTTTTTCTTTAAAGTGCAGTGAATTTCAACTCGATTTTGTACCTAAAAAAGAGTATGAACTTTATAAGCTTTATAAAGGTGATGATATTTTGAGTGCCTATTTTTCTATTCCAAACTCAAGAAAAAATAGTCTTAAAGTTTACTTGCCAAAAAAGAAGTATATGCAAAAAATTAATGCTTTACAAAAAACTCTTTTTATGAATTTATTAATTGTTATATTGGTTATTGCAATCTTATCTGCATTGTTTGCTCTGTATGCACTCTCACCGCTGAGAAAGGCTTTACATGTAACGGAGGAGTTTATAAAAGATATTTTACATGATTTTAATACGCCTCTTGCAACGCTTCGCCTTAACATCTCAATGCTCAAAACTGAAACAGGTAAAAATAAAAAAATTGACAGAATAGAAAGTTCTGTGCAAAATATTTTAAATCTACAGTCAAATCTTCGAGTCTATCTACATTCGCATGCAGCACAAAAAGAGTTGTTCGATTTAGAAAAACTATTGCAGGAGAGAGTATCGCTGATAGATAGCAATTACAAAGCAATTCATTTTGAGACAGAAGTGCCAAATACATCCTTACATGTAAACAAAGACGCTTTTACACGAATAATAGATAATCTGCTTTCAAATGCTGCCAAATATAATAAAAAAGAGGGCAAAGTTCTCATAAAAGTTAGTGATGACCTACTGATAATAGAAGATACGGGGAAAGGAATAAAAAACCCTAAGCGTGTCTTTGAAAGATTTTATAAAGAACAAGAACGAGGGATAGGCATAGGTTTGCATATTGTCCAAAAGCTTTGTGAGGAGATAGGTATAGATATTTCGCTACAAAGTGAAGTGAACAAAGGGACAACTTTTAGCCTTAATCTTAAAAATATCATAGTATAATTCTTTCATGATTGCGCAAGACTCCATAGAAGCCCTCAAGGCACGACTTGATATTGTTGATGTTGTAGGAAGCTATATTGAGCTTAAAAAAGCAGGCGGTAATTTTAAAGCACCTTGCCCTTTTCATGAGGAGAAATCTCCTTCTTTTGTAGTAAGCCCGCAAAAACAAATATTTCACTGTTTTGGTTGTGGAGCCGGTGGTGATGCTGTTAAATTTGTGATGGAATATGAAAAGCTTAACTATCCTGAAGCTTTGGAAAAACTGGCAGAATCTTATAACTTTACTCTTACCTATACCGATAACAAACATAACAAACCACGCTCACAGGTTATGGATAAACTCAACGAATGGTACCAAAGTCTTTTAACCCAAAATCAGACGGCACTGAGTTATATTAAAGAACGTGGTATTTATGAAAGTAGTGTGGAAAAATTCGGTATCGGTTATGCGCCTGAGTCTCATGCCACCCTTGATTATATAAAGTCACAGCAGTTTGCTATAAAAGAGGCAATTGACATGGGTGTGGTGGGCTACAATCAAGAACGTAATCAGACCTATGCACGCTTTGTTGAGCGAATAACTTTTCCTATTTTTTCTGCAAACGGCAGTATTGTCGGTTTTGGAGGCAGAACAATTACAGGGCATCAGGCAAAATATGTCAACTCTCCCGAAACAGCTTTTTTTAACAAGTCTCGTCTTTTGTATGCTTATCATTTGGCAAAACAAAGTCTGCATAAAAAACAGGAAATCATAATAACAGAAGGCTATCTTGATGTTATTATGCTCCATCAAGCCGGATTTGATAATGCCGTGGCAACGCTTGGAACTGCACTAACGCATGAGCATCTGCCGTTGCTAAGAAAAGGCTCGCCTCGTGTTGTGATGGCGTATGATGGAGACAAAGCAGGACGTGCGGCAGCACTCAAGGCTTCAAAACTTTTAAGTGCTTCAGGTTTTAACGGGGGTGTTGTTGTTTTTGGCGAAGGGCTTGACCCAGCAGATATGGTCAAAGAAGGGCGTGTTGAAGAGTTAAATAATATGTTTCGAGATACAAAACCATTTATAGAATTTGTACTTGATGAAATTCTTTCGCTTTATAATCTTAAAGATCCAAAAGCAAAAGAATCTTGTATGCAAGAAGGCATAGCCTATCTTAAAACCCTCTCTCCTATGCTTCAAGAAGAGTACAAGACTTATCTTGCTTCACGTTTGGGAGGGCTTGGAATTTCGCCATCACTCTTGAAACTTAATAGTCAAACAAATGTACAGATGCCATCTGTGCCACAACAGAAAAATTATACCCATAGAGACATGTGGGAGCTTTCCTTAATTAAAACAATTTTAGAAAAGCCAGAGTACATTGAACAAGTTTTGGATGTTATTGACCCGAGTTTACTACAATTTCACTCTTATGAATTTTCACTAGTTTTGCAGGGTAAGCAAGATGCACCGGAAGTTATGGCTATAATGGTGGACAATACTATAGTTTCGCTAAAAGATGAATATGCTTTAGATGCAGAGCTAATTACCTTTTTAACGAGGTATTATGAAAGAGAACTCAAAAAGGTAAATATCGCTTCAAACATCAGTTTTGAAGAAAAAGCCTTTTATATACGAAAATTTCGGGGAAAAATTGCAAAGTTAAAAAGAGGTGAATTGGTAGCCCTTAATGACTAAGAAGGAAAAAATATTATGAAAATTTTACTGATAACACTCTTTACATGTACACTTATGTTTGCCCAAACACCTTTTGTGTTGACAAAATTTAAGAGTGTTTACCCTTTGGTAGAAATTCACACAGATAAAGTACCGCCTAAGTATAAAGAAAAAATTACAAAAATACTTAAATCTTATACGGATGAACTTGGTATTAATACAAAAGGCTACTCCCAAAGAGCTATGGCAATTGTCATAGACCGTATTGCCATCGGTAAACAATTAGTATTGAGAACAAGACTTTTAGTCAGTGAAGATGTCAAAAGACTTGATGACGGCGCAGAAGTTTTTGCAATTACCTATCAAAAAGGCGATATTTCGGAGATAGAAAATATGGATGAAGATATTATAGATACGGTTGAGTATCTTTTAGAAGATTTTAAAGACCAATACATAGAGGATAATGAAGAATGAAAAAATTACTATTAATTGCACTTTTGGTAACACTCTCTTTTGCCCAGTCTTACAAAGAATTTGCAAAAAAATATGGATATGAAACTGTTTATAGTGTAGCACTTGCAAAAGCAAAAAAAGCTCAAAAACCTATATTGATGATACAGGTTACGAATTACTGCCCATGGTGTAGAAAACTAGAAAAAAAAGTCCTTGCAAAAGAAAAAATAAACACAAATATACATAAGTATTATATTCCGCTCATACTCAACAAAGATGAAGCGGTACTCCCAAAAAGATTTGCTACGCCTATTGTACCTGTAACCTATATTATTGATTATAAAGATGACACAAAATTTACAAAAATTATGGGTTATAAAAGCAAAGAAGATTTTGCACATCTTATTAAAAAGTAGTTTTTTGTTATACTAAAGAAATTTTTTACAAAAGGAGCGAAATATGGCAGGGGTACATTTTTCATTTGATAATTTTAAACACTTGGTGGACTTAAATATAGGAATATCTGATCGTTTAGATGAAAATCGCGCCGAGAGCTTCACATTGTTGTATTGTGATTTTAAGGGGATTGAACAAAGCGTAGTGGATGCTTCCTTGCTTGAAATATTGCGTTCTTCTGATTCTATATCTAATGATGAAGGAAATTACTTTTTTGTCCTTCCCTATACAGATAAATATGGAGCAGAAATCGTCAAAAAAATGTTTGATGATTTTTTTGCAAAATATTTAGACTCTTTTTTGCTCAGTTACCCAATAGATGGTGAAACATCTAAGGCTATTTTAGAAAATATGCAAGATAGTGTAAGTACTTTTTTTAAAAATGAACTTCACTGTTTGGACAGATTTACTAGGGATTACTAATTTTCTTGCTAAATTTATAATATTTGGAATGTTTATAAAAAGAAACTGCTTCTGAGATTTTTTGCTCTTTATAGATTTTTTTATCGCATACCCATCTGCATTTTATTTTAGGGTTGTGCATAGCTTGAACATTTTCTTTTGATACTTTTGTATTATAAATAGTTTCCCCAAAGACCAAGAGTGGCAAGAGTGCCAAAAATATACTTTTCATATGTACAATATCGACATCTCTTTAAAAATATAAAGAATTATGGAACAATAAATGCTATATTTTTTAAAATTCTTTTTAGAAGTATAGGAGTAGTGTATGGTTTCATTAGATATTAAAAAAGAGACTTCCTCCCCAATATCCCCATTAAATACGGCACCGCCAGAGCAAAAGGAAGGGGCACTTTCTTTTGCATCACTGCTAAAAGGGACACAGGTAGTAGATGATAAAATTATTCAAAATGGGTCACTTATTCTTGCTTTTGGAGATGAAAAAGCTCCTATAAAGTTACTTTCTAAAGAGGATGCATTAGCATTAGAGAATCTGGAACTGGATCCAAGCATAAGCCTAGGCATGTCACCGGAAGATTTAAAAGTACTTATAAAACAAGCAAAACAATTTTTAAAAGATAAAATTGTGCAAAGTGAAGGTTTTAAAAAAACTGAGATTGATGCTCTGCCAAAAACTTTAAATGGACTTGTTCAGATTGCAAAAAAAATTGGATTAGACATTTCAAAAATTTCGCTTGAAGAGGTAAAAGCACAAATACCAAAAACTGATGTAAAAATAACAAAGTCTGAGAATGAGCAAAAAGCACCTTTACATGTAAGCAAAGATATAAAACAAGAAGTAATACAGCAAAGTGATGATACAGCTGTGGAAATTGCAGTTAAGAAAAATAAACCACAAAGTATACAACTTGCTGATAGTGAAAAGGTACAGGATGATATACAACTGCCAAAAAAAGAAGTGGCTAAAAACACTCCTTTATTTAAGGCACAAAATACAATGCCTGAAATTACAACGCAGCAGATTGTAGATACTAAAGTGAATAGTTTGATATCACATCAAAAAAATCCAAAACAAAAAGCTGATGAGACATTGAAATTATTGCTTCGTGGGGAAAAAGGTTCAAAAAATGATATTGGGCTGACAGCAGATTTTTCAGTAGCTACTGCCAAAGTAATAGCACCGCGCGCATTAAAAGAGGCTGATAAGTCTTTGGCAGCACTTTTGAAAAATGGCACCGATGATGCAACGGATACTCAGACAAAAACAGACGCCTTTCAAGTTGCAAAAGCAGACAGTTTCGAGGTAAAACTGCATGAAGCGAAACAGATGGTAAAATATTTGTCTCAGGATGTAAAATCTGCAATACAAGACTATAAATCTCCATTTACAAGAGTGAAAGTGCAACTAAACCCACAAAGACTAGGTGAAATTGACCTAACTATAGTACAGCGTGGAAAAAATCTGCATATTAGTCTTAGTTCAAATAACACAGCTATAAACACTTTGGCTATGAATGCCAATGACTTGAAAGTGCAGTTACAAAATAATGGAATAAATAATGCTTCCTTAAGTTTTAACAGCACTCCTCAAGGTGATAATTCGCAAGCTCGTCAGCAAGAACAACATAGACAGCAACAACAAGCGAATAATGAATATAATTATTTTGAGACAAATGAGAGTAATGAAGTAATTCTAAGCTCTTTAGAAATCGTAGTTCCATACTACGCATAAAATAAATGAAGGAGTAAATTATGGCAATAAATGCAACAACAGGGACGACTTCAGCCTTATCGTCCGCAACGAACAGTACTACTAACCCCAAGGGTACTTTAGGAAAAGATGATTTTATGAAGTTACTCTTAACAGAACTTCAGTATCAAGATCCAACAAAACCTACGGATACAGAGACAATTTTGACACAGACATCTCAACTTGCGTCCTTAGAATCGGCAGATAATACAAATACCGCTTTGGAAAATTTGACAACTTCATTGGGGAGTTCACAACAATTTTCAACAATTGCTGCAATTGGTAAAACTGCAGACCTTGGTAGCGATGCTATAACACATGATAAAGGGACAGATAGTACTTTTGAAGTCTATTTTCCAAAGGCAGTTGAACAAGGCACTGTTTCTATTACAGATGCAAATGGTAATACGATAAAAACTTTAGATGTTGGTAGTAATCCAGCAGGTGTTTATCAATTCACATGGGATGGTAGCAATACCGCGGGAAATCAAGCAGATAGTGCAATTTATCATGTGAATGCACAATATACCGATACCAACGGAGATACGCAACAAACACGATTGGGTGCTTACCCTATTGAGTCTGTTCGTTTTGATGGTGACAACACTTATCTCAAGTTAGGTTCTAACTATGTTTCTCTTGCAAATATAAAAGAAGTGTACTAAGGCTTTATTATGATTCAGGCATTTTATACAGGAATTTCAGGAATAAAAACTAACTCTACGGGTATAGATGTAGTGAGTAATAATTTAGCCAACATTGATACAGTTGGTTTTCGAGGTAATACTTACGAATTCTCTTCCTTATTTGACAGTATGCTTGCAACATCTGACCCCGCTAGTTCTTCGGTAAATAGTAGCATTGGGCTTGGTTCAACAGTTCAAGCATCACCTATGATGATGGAAAAAGGTTCGTTTATGTTAAGTGACAAAAGTACAGACTTAGCACTTTTTGATGATGGTTGGTTTGGAATTCAGGGAGGAGGAGAACCATTATATACGCGTGATGGGAATTTCACTTTTGATAAAAATAATGATTTAGTTACACAAGACGGCTATCATGTGCTTGGAACGATGGGTGGTAATATTGCGAATGACACATTAACAACGCAATTAGCAGAAGTTCCATTAAAAGATGTTGGTGCGCAAGAAAAACTTAATTTTCCAAAATCTTTGATTTACCCACCTGAATCTACAACAAATGCCACATTTTCCGGAAATATTGGTATAGAGTCTGCAACAAGGACGATGAGTGCTGGTGTTATTGACCCTCAGGGTAACAGAAATGAGCTACAACTAATTTTTACACGCTCTGCCTCGCAGCCAGCCATAGGTACACAATGGGATATAGTGGCAACAACAAAAAGTTTGGATGGCACAACAATTTATGATACACAAAATGCACAAGCTACATTTGATGAAGCCGGAGGGTTGGTTTCTACTACCTTAACATCTATTGATAATAACGGGGCACCTATTGCCATTGATTTAGGGAGTGATTTTAGCGGTGTCGTTGCAATTGGAAATTCACCATTAAGTGCATCAAGCAGTGCTGATGGTACGATAGGTGGTGATTTAAATGGTTATGATATAAATGAAAATGGTGAAGTCATCGCAACTTTTACAAATGGTATGCAGAGTAGTGTCGGTAAAATTGCAGTATACCATTTTCAAAATGATCAAGGACTAAATAGAATAAGTGGAACCAGATTTGAAGAGTCATCTAATAGTGGCACTCCCTTGTTTTTTAAAGATAAAAATGGAAACAATATTATTGGTACAAATATACAAAACTTTAAATTAGAGGGTTCAAATGTACAAATGAGTTATGGATTGACAGATTTAATAGTTTTGCAGCGTGCTTATGATGCAAATTCAAAGTCTATTACTACGGCTGATCAAATGATACAAAAAGCATTAAGTATGGGTAAATAATTCTAAAGTTGGAATGATTTATGCTAGGAATACTCACAGAAAGTTTCTTACTTAAGAGAAATAGTAACTAAAGGGTTTAATATGTTAAAATCACTTTTTTCCGGTATTTCCGGACTTCAATCGCATCAAACCGCGATGGATGTAGAATCAAATAATATTGCGAATGTAAATACGATAGGCTTTAAATACTCTCGTGCAAATTTTTCAGATCTTTTGGCACAAACGAGATCTATAGCAACTGCCCCGCAAGGAGCACTTGGTGGGAAAAACCCTGTACAAGTCGGGCTTGGCTCTACTGTGAGTTCAATGACGCGGATATTTTCACAAGGAAGTATTCAAAACTCCGATAAAAATACGGATATGGCTATTCAGGGAGACGGTTTGTTTATTATTTCTCCAGATGGAGGAAATACTTATAAGTATACTCGTGATGGAGACTTTAAGTTTGATGCAGGTGGAAATTTTGTGGATAATAACGGCTTTATCGCACAAGGATGGCTCCGTGACCCGGTTACGGGAAAAGTGGATTCTACTGCACCAATAGAAAATATAAATATCCCACCTGGTTTAACAACACCAGCAAGTCCAACACAAGATGTGGTACTTAAAGCAAATCTTAATTCTGGTGCTTTGGTTGAGAGCTTCTCTCCGGCATATAAAGTAGCAAGTGGCACACCACCAGCAGCACCTACACCTCCGGCAGTAGATGCTAATGGAAATCCTATAGCATCAGGAGATGTAGGAGTGATGTATAATGAATCGGGAGAGGCCTTTTCTTTACAAGCTGGACAGGGTATATGGGCTTCATTTGTTGATTCAACATCAACAGCTACAAATACAGTTGCAGCGAGCTCTGGTACAGCAAAAGAGTTAGACATTACATTTACGCTTGATGACGGGACGACTAAACAAATCACAAGTACCGGTGGTGGAGCAAATGATAGTGCTTCTGTGAATGCAAATAGATATGTTTCAGCGATAAACGCACAGACTGCTATAACCGGAATTAGTGCATCGTATGATTCTGTAAATAATAAAATTATTTTAACAAACCCAAATTCAAGTGTAACGGCTTCTCATAATGTTCAAATTGCTTCTGTTGGAAATACAAATAGTGGGCTAACGGCATCAGATGATAGCGTGACGGCATATAGATACCAATATGATCCAACAGGTTCTACCTCTGCTACAGGTGCTGATAAAACTTTCACAACAATGGCTGATTTGCGTTATGCAATGGAACAGGAAGCTCGTGCTTATGATGCTGACGGCTCAGGAGATACAGCCACTACAGATAATAATATTGAGATTAGTGTTAATGATCAAGGGAAATTTGAAATTACTAATCCTGGTGGCGGTGCGGATGCTTATGATATTAGTTTAAATATTACAGCATTAACAACCGACCCAGGTGGTGCTACCGTGACTGAAAATACTCGTTTTACAAGAAATATGGAAGCGCTTAACTCTGTATTACCAACGGGTACAACAGGAAAAGCATTTTCTCAAGGTTTTGAAGCTGCAACACATTCAAGTTCTATAGATATTTTTGATTCTCTTGGCTCAAAACATACCTTAAGAATGGAGTTTAGAAAAGTTTCTGTAAATAGTTCAACAGGAAGTACATGGAATATGAAAGTATCTGTTCCAAGTCCTGCAACTATTGACACTGTTGCCCCTACAAATGAAAAAACAGGTTCTATACGGTTTAATAATGATGGATCTCTTGCAACATATAATCCACCAAATATTTCATTTTCTGGAAATAATGGTTCGGCACCGAATCAACAGGTAGGACTCTCTTTTGGAACGGCGAATAAATTTGATGGTATGACAAGTTTTGATTCTCGTTCTTCAACATCAGGAATATCTCAAGATGGTTTTACCGGTGGTGATTTAGTAGGTATTAGAATTGATCAAAGTGGTACTTTAGTCGGTTCATTCTCTAATGGTCGTTCTTTTGGTTTAGCACAAGTCGCAATGGCGAAATTTACAAATAATGAAGGATTGTCAAGTGAAGGTGGTAATGTGTATAATCAAACTGCCAACTCAGGTGATCCAATTATCGGTACGGCTGCAACGGCAGGACGCGGATTTATTCAAAGTTCTGCGCTTGAAGCCTCAAATGTTGATCTTTCTCGTGCACTCACGCAACTTATCATCATTCAGCGTGGTTTTCAGGCAAATGGAAAAACGATTACAACTTCAGATCAGCTTCTTCAGACACTTCTAGGCTTAAAACAATAAGTAGCTTTATCGGAACCCGTACTTTAGTGCGGGCTTTGTGTCTTTAAAGACTAAGTTCCAAGAAAATGTCAGTTTTAATCTGGGCTAAAAATAGTGTATAATTCATTTAATAAAATTGAAGGAATTATACATATGCAATTCTCAACCCCACTCAAATCAAATTCAAAAAAAATCATGTTACTTGGTTCTGGTGAACTAGGAAAAGAAGTCATCATAGAAGCACAACGATTAGGTCTTGAAACAATTGCTGTTGACAGATACGAAAACGCTCCGGCACATCAAGTAGCCCACCGTTCTCATGTTGTCAATATGCTTGATAAAGAGGCTCTTTTAGAGATTATCTATCGTGAAAAGCCTGATTATATTTTGCCTGAGATTGAAGCTATCAACATTGATGCTCTTTTTGCAGCAGAAGATAGAGGCTATAATGTCATCCCAAATGCCAATGCCGTCAGTAAAACGATGAACAGAAAAAACATTCGTACTTTTGCAGCAGAAGTCTTAGGGCTAAAAACAGGGCCATATAGATTTGTGACAACGCAAGAAGGTATGCTTAGTGCAGCAAAAGAGCTTGGCTTTCCTTGTGTAATCAAACCTGTTATGAGTTCTTCGGGACACGGACAAAGCATAGCAAAAAGTGAAGAAGATATTCCTGCATCATGGGAAACAGCAAAAGAGGCACGAGGCGATGCGAGTGAATTAATCGTTGAAGCATTTGTTGATTTTGATTATGAGATTACGATGCTTACGGCTCGTAACTCCAAAGAGACTGTTTTTTGTGAGCCTATCGGACATGAACAACGCGATGGTGATTATGTCTTTTCATGGCAACCGATGCAGATGAGTGAAGTTGCAAAAGAAAAAGCACAAAAAATGGCAAAAGATATCACAGATGGTCTTGGCGGTCAAGGGCTTTTTGGTGTTGAGCTTTTCATCAAAGGAGATGAGGTTTATTTTTCCGAGGTGTCACCTCGTCCGCACGATACGGGAATGGTAACACTCATCACACAAAGCCAAAGTGAATTTGCTTTGCATCTTCGTGCTGTTTTAGGATTGCCGTTAGGTTTTACTTTTTACGGTGATGGCGCATCGGCTGCTTTTAAAAGTGAAAAAGATTCATTTGCACCAGTTGTTGATGTAGATGAGAGCCTCTTTAGTGATAATTCATTTGTAAGAATTTTTGGCAAACCAGAGGCACATAAAGGACGCCGTTTGGCAGTTGCTCTTGTTTTTGATCAGGTAGATGCAGCCTTAGAAAAAGCACGAGAGTTGATAACAAAAATCAGAGATATGTAAATGAAAATAGTTTTACTCGATACTCTCACTTTTGGAGAGACAGATTTATCTTGTTTTGATGCACTCGGCAGTGTTGAAAACTATAAAACGACTGCACCAGAACAAATACAAAAGCGTATAACGGATGCCGATGTTATAGTAACAAACAAAGTTGTTATAACTCGTGAGTATATGAAAGCGGCAAAAAAACTTAAACTTATATGCGTAGCAGCAACAGGAACAAATAATGTTGACTTAAAAGCTGCAAAAGAGTTAGGTATAACTGTAAAAAATGTGGCTGGGTATTCAACCAATTCGGTTATACAGCATACCTTTTCAATGCTTTTTTATTCTTTAGGACATTCACGATATTATGATGAGGTCGTAAAAAATGGGAACTATTCTAAAAGTAAAATTTTTACTGATGTGAGCCAGCCTTTTTTTGAAATCAAAGGAAAAAAATGGGGTATAATTGGTTTGGGTGCTATAGGTAGAGGTGTTGCAAATATAGCAAAATGCTTCGGTTCGGCAGTTTGTTACTACTCCACAAGTGGAGTAAATCGCAATGAAGATTTTCAACGCGTAAATCTTGATGAACTTTTAAAAACATGCGATATCATCAGCATTCACGCACCACTTAATGATAAAACTGCCAACCTTTTGGATTATGAACAACTGTTAACATGTAAAGAGGGTGCGGTTGTTCTAAATCTAGGACGCGGAGGTATCATCAATGAAGCCGGGGTTGCTAAGCTTGTCGATGGGAAAAATATTTTCTTTGGACTAGATGTATTTGAAAAAGAGCCGTTACCGTTAGAAAGCCCCCTGTTACATGTAACACATAAAGAGAGACTCTATATGACACCGCATATTGCTTGGACATCGGTTGAAGCAAGAAGAAAACTTATAAAGAATGTATGCGAGAATATAAAGAACAGTTTGTAGGATATCTTTTTGTGTTACATGTAAGACAGTTGCAATAGCCGGCACTAAAGTACCGGTTCCAAGAAATTACGGAACCCATCCTTTAGGGTGGGCTGAGAGTGGCGAAAAATCCGGAACCCGTACTTTAGTGCTGGCTGATTTGTTGAGAAGTATAAAAATGGATGAAAAAATGAAAACAGATGTATTAATAATAGGTGCAGGCGGAGCAGGACTCACAGCAGCTCTTGCCGCAAAAAATGCGGGTGTTAATGTGCGGGTAATAACAAAAGAATACCCGACTAGAAGCCAAACATGTATGGCACAGGGCGGGATGAATGCGGCTTTAGGCAATATCAGCCCTGACAGCATAGAGGAGCATATACAAAACACACTCAAATCCGCACACGGACAAGCGAACGAAGAAGCAGTGCGTTACATGTGCAGTGAAGCACCCAATGCAGTTGCTTGGCTAGATGAAATCGGTGTCTGTTTCTCGCGTACGCCTGAGGGAAAAATTGCTCAAAGAAGACTTGGCGGAGCGTCAGCTCCACGCGCTTGTTATGCACAGGACTATACGGGACTAAAAATCTTACATACACTTTATGAGCGTTGTTTACAAAAAGATATTGAGATGTTGAACGAGCGTTATTTAGTTGATTTGTTATGCAAAAAAGATGGCAGTGTTTGCGGGGCTTTAATCCTTAATATAAGAAGTGGAGAAATAGAACATCTCTTTGCTAAAAGTGTTATTTTGGCAACAGGTGGCTATTCTCGCGTATATGACAAATACTCTACAAATTCGACAGCTTCAACAGGTGATGGCATAGCAACAGCAAAACGAGCAGGAGTAAAGTTGCTTGGCATGGAATTCGTGCAGTTTCATCCAACGGGCTTGAAAAACTCTTCTATTTTAATCAGTGAAAGTGCCAGAGGTGAAGGTGGGTATCTGTTAAATTCCAAGGGAGAGCGTTTTACTAATGAACTTGCACCTAGAGATGAAGTCAGTCGTGCAATTCATGAACAGATTTTAGCAGGAGAAGAAGTATTTTTAGATATTCGTCACTTGGGTGAACAGTTCATAGATGAAAATCTGCCTCAAGAGCGAAAACTTGCTTTGCTATATGAAAATGTCGACCCAGTAAAAGATTTAATACCTATAAAAGCAGTCGCACATTACACAATGGGCGGCATAGAAGTCGATAACAAATCACAAACAAGTGTGAGCGGTTTGTTTGCCTGTGGTGAGTGTGCAAATCACAAAGTTCACGGAGCGAACCGACTCGGGGGTAATTCCCTTTTAGAGATTATTGTGTTTGGACGCGAAGCTGGAAAAAGTGCGGCAAATTTTAATCTGTGTGATGATAAGTGTCAAAATGATTTTGATTTTAAAAAAGAAACAAACTTTTTAGAAAGTCTCAAAGAGTATAAAAATGAGATTGATTTTTATGAAAAACGCACCTTTGTGGGCGAGCTGTTTTACAAAAAAGTCGGTATTATAAGAAAAGAGAGTGAACTTTTGAATGCACAAGAAGAGCTACAACTGCTGCAAAACCAACTTCCTCAAATGGGTGTCAAAGATGGTTCTAAAGTCTATAACACTAACCTTGTGGAGTTCATCGAGTTTCGCAATATGCTTGATGTTTGTGAAGTAGTCGTTGCGAGTGCATTGGCGAGAAAAGAGAGTTGTGGCGCTCATTTTGTGGCAGAAGAATAATAATTAAAAATTTGTTTAGCTTTTGGGAACCCGTACTTCAGTGCGGGCTTTGTGTCTTTGAAGACTAAGGCCTAGGTTAAAACCTAGGTTCCAAGAAAAACTAAAGCTTTTTTCTTAACTTAATGGCATTGGTACTTCAGTGCGGGTTGCTTGTCTTTGACGGACTAAAAGGCAAAGATAAAAAGGAGTAGAGTAATGAGAGTAAGTATAAAAAGAGATTACGACTTTATAGAGTACGATGTAGATATGCAAGATGCAACACTTTTGGAAGTGCTAGAGGCAATTAAAACCACACAAGACAACTCGTTAGCTTACAGTAGCGGGTGTCGAAGCAGTGTTTGTGGAAGTTGTGCTATGCGCGTGAATGAAAAAGAGGTACTTGCCTGTGCCTATAAAGTACAAGCCGGTGATGTGATAGAGCCACTGAAAAATGTAGAAGTCATACGCGATTTGGTTGTCAATATGGACAGAGCTTTAAAGACAAACAAACGCGCAAAAACATGGTTGCAAACCTATAACAAAGAGGCAAAACTTACGCACGAAGATGAAAAAATAAATGCCCTGCAAAGTGATTGTATATTATGTGGGGCATGCTACTCTGCCTGCCCAGTATATGCTGTAAATACAGACTTTCTAGGACCTTTCGCACTCACAGGTGTTTGGAAATACATAAGCGATAAGCGTGAAGCAGAGCCAAAAGAAAAGATAGACACCATCCAAACTAACGGCGTTTGGGATTGTACTTTATGTAACGAGTGTACTTTAGTTTGTCCACAAGGCATCTCAAGTAAAGCCGACATTGAAAAACTGCGAATGAAATCCTCACAGTTTGGATATATGGATTCAAGTTTTGCACAAAGTTTTGGCGGTGGACTCTCTTTTTAATATAAAGCACGGTAATTAAGTTGCAACAGCCGACACTAAAGTGCCGGTTCCGAGGAGTCACTGCATTTGGGAACCCATCCTTTAGGGTGGGCTGAGAGTGGCAGGAAAGCAAAACAGCCGGCATTAAAGTACCGGTTCCGAGGAGTTACTGCATTTGGGAACCCATCCTTTAGGCTGGACTGAGAGTGGCAGGAAAGCTAAAACAGCCGGCACTAAAGTACCGGTTCCGAAAAAAAATATTAACTTTAAAACCTAGGTACAAAATATAAAAAAACCATATTGATTATTATCTGCAAATAAGATATAATAAGAAAAATTTCAGTAAAGATAAGTGGATGTAAATATGTTTAGTTGTGTACAAGAAAAGCAAAGAATAAAAAATGAGAATTTTACTATTCTTATAGTTGAAGATTCAAGAGTTATAAACAATACTTTGACATCACGCTTACAAGACAAAGGTTTTACTTGTTTGCAAAGTTATGATTTGGCAAAAGCACGAGACATCTTACAAGAAAATGAAATAGCTCTTGTCATTCTTGATTTGCACCTTCCCGATGGGGATGGTGAAGACTTGATTGATGATATAAAAGAAGCGAATAAAGAAACTAAAATTGTTATATTTACATCAGAAAATGATCTTTTGCGAAGAGATGAGCTTTTTAGACTTGGCATTTTGGATTACCTGCTTAAAGGAAAAAATGCAAATCTAACGGTACAAGAGATTTTGGCTATTATAGAAAGTATGCAAATTAATCCAAATTATACACTGTTAATCGTCGATGATTCTCGTGTTATTAGAAGAATGATGAAAAATATTTTATCTTCTTGTGGCTATACTATTCTTGAGGCAAGCAATGGTGCAGAAGCAATTCAAACTGTTGCCCAATCAGAAGTTGATTTAATGCTTTTAGATATGCAAATGCCAGATATGAGCGGCTTAGATGCACTTAAGCAGATAAAACGGGATGAGAAAAATTTTCATTTGCCCGTGTTTATGATTTCTAGCACTTTAGATATAGAAGTGATGCGTGATGCTTATAAAGCTGGAATCTTAGACTATTTCAAAAAGCCTTTTTCGCCTGAAGAGTTAAAATTAAAAGTGGAACAAGTTATAAGACAAAAGCAGATTGAAACAGATTTGCAATGTAGTCTTAAAACAAGCGAATTGTGCAAAAATTTTCTTAATGAATTTTATGCGAGTGCAATATTTTATACAGATACAAAACTAAAATATGCAAATGAAAAGTTTAAAAGTGAGTTTGGAGATACTACTGCAAATATGGGACAAGCTTTTGCAAAGTTTGATACATCATTGATAGAAGATATAATAGTCGCTATGAAAAATACTCAAAGTTATAATAACAGAGTTGTTGATAAAGAAAATCGAGAATATCTAGTGAAAGTGTTTCCTTCGCAAACGAGTGAGTATTTAGTCTCTTTTGAAAAAATCAGTAGAGCTTAATCTTCCTGAAATTTTTCATAAATAGTTTTGACTGTGTCAATGTTTTGTATAAAAAGGTCAACTATTTTCGGGTCAAAATGTTGCCCTTTTTCTTTCATCAACAGATTTAAAGCTTTTTCAAAACTCCAAGCCTCTTTATAAGGGCGTTTTGAGGTAAGTGCATCAAAAACATCGGCTATAGACACTATGCGACCATACAAAGGAATTGCTTCCCCTTTAAGCCCTTTTGGGTACCCTTTTCCATTATATTTTTCATGGTGTGTCTGTGCTATAACTTCTCCAGCTTGTAAAAAAACATTTTCTTTTCCGTGGAGTATATTTGCACCTATATTAGAGTGTTCTTGCATTTGTCTGAATTCATCTGCTGTGAGTTTTCCCGGTTTGAGTAAAATGGCATCATGAATGCCAATTTTACCGATGTCATGCAGAGGAGCAGCATAATAAATAATATTTTGCTCTTTTGCTGAAAGACCGCATGCTTTGGCTAAGAGTTGAGAGTAGTGGGCAACCCTTGCAATGTGACTAGCCGTTTCCGGGTCTTTATATTCTGCTGCTTTTGAAAGGACTTCAAGTGCCTCATATTCACTTTTTTGCAATGCGACAGTTGCTTTTTCTACTTTCGTTGTCAATGTTTCATTAAAATATTGAGTCATACTCAATGAATGTTTTAGTTCTAAAATATTGTACAAACGCAGTTTGAAAACTACAGGGGAGATAGGTTTTAACAAAAAATCTGTGACACCTGTTTCAAGTGCTTTGTGCATCATTTCATTGTCATTGTTTGCCGTAATCATAATGCTTACCAAATCAGGATAGAGTGCTTTTGCATATTCTAAAAGCTCTATGCCGTCCATATCGGGCATATTAAAATCAGTGATGAGTGCATCAATGCTGTTTGATTGTATATAGGCTAAGGCTTCAGGAGCATTGTTAAAAGTAGTAACATGCTCGTAACCTTCTGTTGTAACGATGTTTTCTAATAAAAGTAGATTGACAATTTCATCATCGACTATGACAATATGTAGCTTATGGTGCATTTTTTAAGCCTTCCTCTAATAAATAAATATAGTTATTTATTGTTTTAATTTTATCATTATAACTAACTGTCACATTATTTGCTATATCTTCTTCTATATTTTTCATTATGCTAGCAATTTCATCTAAGGCGAGTGTCGCTGATGAGCCTTTGAGCTTATGTGCCAAACTCAGTACTCTGTCCGTATCGTTTGTTTCAAAAGCTTCTTCAAGCTCTTTTAGAGAGGATTGTAGATTTGTCGTAAACGCAGTGAGTAGTTTCATGATGACAGCATCGTCTAGTTCTAAGCGTGTTTTTATTTTTTGCACTAAGTCATTAAGGTTAAAATTTTCTGTAGGCGCATATTTGGTTAGAACTCTTTGTAGCTCTTTTACTTCTATTGGTTTTGCGATGTAGTCATCCATACCGGCTGCGAGAAATCGTTCTTTATCTCCCTCAAGTGCATTGGCGGTCAAGGCTATAATAGGCATATGTTGTTGCACTTTTTGGCGTATCATTTTTGTCGCATCCAAACCATTCATTTTCGGCATATTTATATCCATCAATATCATATCATAGTGAGTGCTCGTTGCTTTTTGTACGGCTTCTTCTCCATCATGTGCAAATTCATAGTGTAAGTTTGGATACTTTTCAAAGAGAGATTCCATAAGCATACGGTTGATGTCATAATCTTCAGCAACAAGAATTTTCAATGTTTGCGCGAAAGTTTGCTTCTTCTCTTTATGCACCAAGGTGTGATTTTGCATTTTAGAGAGGAGAAAATTATATAAGTTTGAGCTAAAAGATTCATCAAATGTCAAATCGATGCAATCGAGATGCTCATTGTTACATGTATCACTAATACAGACAATTTGTTCTCGAGGGAGAATGCTTCGTGCTTGCATTCCCTTTTGGGCATCAAGAGTCAATATGATACTATTTTGAGAGAGTTTACTTGCAAAATCACCTTCTATACTTATATGTCTATAATCTAAATGAAACGATGCTAAGGTTTCATCTATCTTTTGTATTACAAAGTCATGATTGTCTTGGACTATTAAAAGTTCATAGTCTGCTAAAAGCTTTTTCAATGTTGGCGTATTTGTACATTTTTTAAATTCCAAGTCAAAGAAAAATGTTGTTCCTTTACCTTCTTGGGATTTTACTTCTAAGTTGCCTCCAAAGAGCTTGACCAAGTCGGCACTGATGGTGAGACCAAGCCCGGTTCCGCCAAATTTACGCGTGGTAGAATCATCTGCTTGTGAAAATGGTTTGAAAATGGTTTGGAGTTTCTCTTTTGGTATGCCTATGCCTGTATCGTGCACACTAAAACGAATAGTTTGTCTGTCATTATTTTCTTTTATAACTTCAGTTTGAAAAATAACCTGCCCATCTTTTGATGTGAATTTGATAGCATTAGAGAGAAGATTTGTGATGATTTGTCTTAGACGCGTCGGGTCACTGACGATGCATTCAAACATTTTTAAATCAAATTTATGTAGATAGAGTAGAGATTTTTGTTCTGCGAGTGATTTGAGCAGTTCATAGGTTGTGCTAAATTCTACATAAGGATTTATCGCAACATTTTCAAGTACTATTTTATTGTTTGCAATTTTTGAGGAGTCGAGAATATCATTGATGATATTTAAGAGTGTTCGCGTGGAACTGTTAATGATGTCAACATATTTCTTTTGGCTATCTGAAAGTTCTGTATTTTGGAGGAGTTCTGCAAAACCCAATATACCGTTCATTGGTGTGCGTATCTCATGGCTCATATTTGCCAAGAACATTGCCTGTGCTATTTCTGCTTTTTGGGCTTTTTGTTTTGCCTGCTCTAGTTCTGTGATATCGTTAAAAGTATGAATCATGTAAGCTGTTTCATTATCATATACTACTTGGCGTGACCTTACATGGTAAATCCGTTCTTGGTTATTTACATCTATCATTGATGCAATATGAGTTTTGTGTGGTTCTTCTAGGAGTATGTTAAACCACATTTTCGGTTTTATTGTTTTTTGTAAGTAACCTTCTTTTTCAATAAAAAGATCACAAATGCACTCATGCCAACTCATAAAATCATCTAAATTATCATAACCGAAGATTCTGAAAAAAGCTTGATTTGCTTTATTGATTTTGTAATTTTTTGTAACAATAACTATATTTTCTTCATTGTCGAGGAGCATATTTGTAAATTTGAGTTGATATTCATAAGCTTTTTTACTTTTAATAATATCCGTTATATCTTCACGAATCGCCATATACTCCGTGATGGTGTGCTTTTGGTTAAATATAGGAAAGATGTGTGTTTTTACATAATAAAGCTCACCATTTTTTGCTTTGTTTGCAAGGCTTCCCTGCCATACATGTCCTTTTTTTATCGTGCGCCACATCTCCTTAAAAACTTCTGCATTCGTCAGTGGATTTCGTACGATATTATGGTTTCTTCCTAATAATTCACTCTTTGTGTAGCCACTGATTTTTTCAAACTCTTCATTGACATAAATGATATTTCCCTTCAAATCAGTTCTTGATACGATAACAATACTGTTGATGGCTTCTAAAAATTCATTGAGTTTAAATTTTGTTGTATCAAACTCTTTTTGCTGCTGTTGCAGATTTTTTGAGACATAATCTATAAGGTGCAAGGTCGCACTCTCTGTTAATCTGCTTGTTTGTAGAGGTTCTTTTTCCGGCTTTGGTGCTTTTTTTAGATGTTTTGTCTGTTTTTCATTTAAAAACAGGAGTGTATTTGTGATATTGAGCAGGCTTGCCTGCTGTTTTGTGCTGGTATAAAATTCTCCATAGGTGAAAAAACCTGCCGTGGGTGCGAGTTGTGCTATGTGAGAAAATGCTTTTTCCAATTCAAAGGACAAAAATTGCTTTCGTGCTGCACAAGAGTAGATAAAAGTGGCTTGAAGTTCTTTATGCTCTTGTTTGAAAAGTTCCTCAGGGTGGTGAGAGTTTACCTGCGAAGCACTTCCTAAACCAAAACTTACTTTGTCTCCTTCTTCGAAAAGCCCTGCATATATGATACTTTCATCTTCGAGAACATTGATCATTGCACGGGCAATAATAATGCCGTCTTTTTGTTTTAGTAGAGGAAATTCAGTCGCTGACAAGGGCATGTTTTTAACAACTTCTTCTCCTAGCACTTCGGCATAAATTTTTTTTATTGGTTTATTATCTATTTCATAAACTCTATTCCCTTCTACTTTTGTGATTGTAAAAGTAGGACCGACGGCTCGCCAGCCTAGATTGTAATCATTTGAGATTTCAAGGTCGTCACCGCTGAGTGCAACTGCAACGGCACCTGTATTGTAAATTTTGTTTTGGTAGATGACAAAAGTGTTGTTAAAGGTAAACAGGTCTGCAGACATTCCTCCTGCGATAATAATGTTTCTTTTATTTAAGGAATTAAAGCCGTTGAGGTACTCTTCTCCTACATGTTCTAGTCCATCAACAAAAGAGATGATGCACTTTGTATCGTCTTGTATCAGCTCATTTGCAACTTTTACACCTAGTTGATGAGAATTTTCATCATTTGTATAGAAGGCATGAAGTGTTGTTTTTTCAAAAAGAGAGATACTTAAAATGACACTTTTTTCGAGCATTTTGTCTTCAAGAATTTCACCTGCCGTTGAAGTACCGATAAGCTTTGCATTAGGAAGAAGTGTACAAACATCATTTGCAATCGTCTCAAGCTCTTTTTTATCTTCTATCGAGGTGAACATTTGTATGAGAATTTTATCATCAAAAAGAGTAACATCATTTTGATGCAAATAGTCTAAAAACTCTTTTTTTGAAGTATAGTTATAGTTTAGTTGTTTCATGGTTGCTGTTGTATTATCTTTTTTTATTTATTTTATCATATAATGACTTTATCTGACATTTATTCTTGTTAGGCACTTATACTTTGGATGAAGCTACACACTTGTTAAGTTTTTTGTCAAAAGTAATAATCTCATCTTGAGGGGAATAGGCGCAAAGTAAGCAATCTACGAAATCTATATTTTTTGTTTTGAATAACTCTAATGCTTTTTGAATGACATTATGATTTGAAGTTGCAATATTTTTGAAGTTTATTAGCTTTATAAGTTGAATTGAAATATCTTCTTTTTTAATTTCATAGACACCTAATAAAACATATACTACTTCTGCAAGTATCTCATTTGAAATAAAAACATTTTTTGTCATTAATATATTTTCAGCAATATCTGCCATTTCAACATTATCATTTACTAAATATCTTATAATATAGTTTGTATCTATTCTAATCATGTTTTTTAAATTTATTAACTGTACTAAGTTGCCAAGCATTGTCTTCTAAAGCTACTTTTGTGTCATCAGTATATAGATTGAAAACACCACGAAGAGATTTTTCTTTTACTACCTCGGCTTTTTTAACATGTTCTTGTTCATCAAGAGGAAACATGATAAATTCAACATCTTTGTTTAGATATTCACTAGGTATATAAATATGAAAATCATTTTGAGTTGGTCTAATAACTTCTCTTATCATAGTTTATCCTTGTCTTTTATTAATTAGACCTATTTTAGCATAAATATATTTACATATTGTTTTACCATGTATTTATCTGACATTTACCCTTTTCATAGGTGGTTTGTAGTGTGGGTCTTTTCCTGCTACTGTCCATAACTCTTTTGCTAAAGCACTGAGTGTTTTTTTGAAGTCATCTTCTATGAGTTCAGCGTTTGCAAAACTCGCAAAAAGTAGTTGTTTTTCTTCTTTACATGGAAGCGCTTTTTCTTGTTTAGGAAGGGTGAGGAGTGTTTTGTTTTTCAGGTTATACAAATGCCAGAGACTGAGAAAATCTTCGGAGTATTTGTTTAAAATATGGTGAGCATAGAGCTGAAAATTTTTGTATTTGCTTTTTTCAAAGAGTTCTATAACAAGTGTTATGGTTACATGTAAATGCACAAACGGCACCATTGAAAAGAGCTGTCTTGCGACACTTTTTCCGTTGTCATGCTCTGCTCCTATAAAAACTCTTGCACCTCCGTCAGTGGCTCCAAAGTTGTTTGTTTTTAGCCCTATAAGCCCAATGTCGGTGTGGCGATGGCGTCCACATCCTTTTGCACAACCTGAAAAGCCGACCTTTATTTTATGTGCATAAATCTTTTGTAGTGGCAGATACTTTGCACTCTCATCTTTAATGCTCCAAACGGCATATGGGCAAAGGTTGCCGGCACAGGCTACAATGGTAGAGCTTAGTGCTGGCGAATCAAAGGGCGCCACCTTTTCATCAACACCTATAATGTATATATTTTGATCAATTCCCAAACGGATTTCGGCATTGTGTGTGTTAGCATAGTCACTTATTTGACGCATCTCTTTTGGCGTGAGCCGTGCGAAATCTGTTTGATAACAAAAGGCATATTTGTTATTATCTAAAAGTTCAAACTCTTCAAATGTGGCATGTAAAAGTTGTAGTTCTGCCCTTTTGTTGAGTGGTTTGTTATAGACATCTTCTATAAGTGCTTTGAGTTTGTCTAGTCCCATCTCCTCTATCATATAAAAAAGTCTGGTTTTTGAACGAGAAAATCTGGAACCGTGTGTGTAAAAAGTCTCTACAAAGGCTTTGAAAAAATCAAATACTTCTTCATACAGCAAAAATATATCTGCATCTTGGGCAATTTCTGTGTTTTTGCCACCCATATAAACATTAAATCCATATACTTCATCTTTTTTAGCGAGTGCAAAGTAGAGGTCATTTGCAAAAAAGGAGTTGGCATTTGCACTGTTTCCTGAGATGCCTATACTTACACGACGAGGGAGCATTCCTACATATTTTGGATTTTTGATGATGTAATCCTGCATCTGTTTTATCAGTGGATAGACTTCGATTTTTGCGTGCTTATTGACGCCATCATAAACATCGGTTACGATATTTCTAATGTTGTCGCCAAAACTTTGCCAAGTAATTAACTCGTTATCATTTAAGAGTTTAAAAAGTTTATGCACATCTTCGGCTTGCACATCATGGAGCTGAAAGCCTGCGCGGGCTGTTATAACAAGCGTTAAATCATACTTATTTACTATGTCGGCTAGGAAAGTAAACTGTTCTGTGCTGATTCTTCCGCCTGCTACACGAATACGAATGGTAAATTCATCTTCTAAAAAGTCAGTATTAAAAATACCGAAATCCTGCAGATAATACCTGTCACCTTCGCCCAAACTCTCAAAGTCAATCGTTGCAAACTCTTTGACAAAGTAATCATAAGGTTTAAGTCTAGCTTTGTATCGTTCGCGTTTGTTTAACTTTTGTTCTAATTCTTGCATAGGCACCTACATGTAAAAATATAGTATAGATAATAGCAATTTTTTCTTTACATGTAGATGATATATGTCAATTTTTATGCAATGAGGTGGTTTACTCTTTTCGGAATCGGTACTTTAGTGCCGACCTTTTGTTTTAAAGCCATAAAGCCCACCCTAAAGGATGGGTTCCAAGAGCATTCGGAATCGGTACTTTAGTGCCAACCTTTTGTTTTAAAGCCATAAAGCCCACCCTAAAGGATGGGTTCCAAGAGCATTCGGAATCGGTACTTTAGTGCCGACCTTTTGTTTTAAAGCCATAAAGCCCACCCTAAAGGATGGGTTCCGAAGAGCAGTGTATATTTTTTTGGAATCGGTACTTTAGTGCCGACTATAAGCGATGTATTATGCTTCTTTGTTACATGTAACATCATTAGGCATTTCAATATAAAAACAGCTTCCTTTGTCATCACTTTCCCAGTACAGTTTTCCACCTAAATGCTTCGAGACGATGATTTTAGACATATAAAGCCCTAGTCCTGTTCCATTTTCAGATTTTGTTGTGACATAAGGTTCTCCTAGCCTGTTTTTCACACTCTCTTTTATGCCCCCGCCATTGTCACAGATTTTAAAGATAATCTCTTTTTTATGCTGTGTTACATGTAAGCTAATAAGCCCATTTTGCGGACTGTTTTCTTTGATGGCATCTTTTGCATTGTTTACAATGTTTATAAGCACTTGGAGCAGTTGATTTTGATAGGTACATATTTTGATGTCAAGATTTTGTGGATATTCTAATGTAATTTCATTGTTATCAAGAGATTTTTGTACTAAATTTTTTAATTTTTCTATAATTACATGTAAACTGAGCAGTTCTTTCTTTTTGTCAGGTTTAAAAAAGTCTCTAAAATCATCAATGGTATGAGAAAGATACTGTGTCTGATTATTTAACAAATGAACAAATTCGTGTAATGCCTCTGGTGTGATGCTGTCTTGCAACTCAAGTTGTGCTTGAATATTGTTCGCAATCATAGCAATGACACTCAGTGGCTGTCTCCATTGATGGGCTATCATGGCAAGCATATCTCCCATGGCTGCTTGACGAGACTGTGCTATCATTAGTTCATCTTTTTTTTGCATATCTGTAATGTCAACAATGGCAATGAGATACATAGTATTGCTCTTTAGGAGATCAAAATTTTCATTTTCAAATTTTACTGCATTGAGAATACCGATTTTTTGTTCTTTGTCTTTTGTAATGATGTTTTGCTGCATCTTTGGAAATTTTGTCGGTTCTTTGTAGTATTTTTGAATTTTTTGTCTCTCTTGCCTATTTTTATGAGAAAACACCTTTTCTATCAAAACATCAATGGTAGGGATTTCTTCTAGCGTATAGCCGGTGTTTTCTTCAAATATTTTGTTTGTAAGTAATATCTCCCCATCTTCATTGTAAAGCATAATAGGAATAGGCGTAAATTCTATAATCTTTTGTAATTTGTTTTTTTCTTGTTCTAGTTGATACATTAACATCTTAAGCTGTGAAATATTACGAATGATTTTTAAAAAGTAGAGTGCATTGCCTTGTTCGTCTTTGAGAAGAACAACAGCCAAACTCACCCAAATAAAATGTCCGTCTTTGTGTATATAGCGTTTTTCAACATGGTAAGAATTTCTTTTTTTATGTAAGAGTTGTTGTATCATCTGTGCATCTAAGTCTCTGTCTGCTTCATAGGTCACTTGGGCAACACGCATTTGCATAAATTCTTCTTTTGTATAGCCAAGGAGATGGCAGAGGTATTCATTGACATCTATCCATATCCCCTCTAGGGATGCATGAGCTATGCCTATGTCGGCTTCTTCAAAGGTTAGTTTGTATAGATGTTCTTGTTCAAAAAGTTTTTGTGAGAGTTCTTCTTCGTTTGTTATATCAATTCCGGAAGTGATAACACTTGTGATAACACCATCTTCGTCCGTGATATAGTTGTTTGTCCAAGCTATGAGATGTTCTTTACCTTTTGTATCTATTATTTTGTTTTTATGTTCTTTGACATCTGCTATATTTCCTGAGAGAATGGAGTGAAATACATCTTTGACATCTTTTTTTATCTCTTTTGGTAAAAAATTCTCTACGAAATTTTTACCGATAAGCTCTTTTTTAGTAGTGCCGAGTATGTTACAACCGGCAGGATTAATCATCTCAATAGTACCCTGTGCATCTAAAATCATAACAATCGTCCCAATAGTGCTAATGTATAAATCAGCTAATTTATGTTCTTTTTGAGCTTCTGCTTCGAGCTTCTTTCGTTGTGTAATATCATGAAAAGACAAAACAGCCCCTAAGACTTTTTTGTTTTCAATAATTGGGTTTTGTACGACTTCTACATCAAAAGGGGTACCGTCTTTTTTAAAAAACAAATCTTCTGTTCGGATAGATTTTCCATTGATAAGCTGAGCATGCAGGGTACATGCTTCAAATGGGTAATGGGTGTTGTCCGCTTTGGTATGGTGCCAAATTCTGTGTGCATTTTTGCCTAAAAGTTCATTTTGTTTATACCCGAGCATTTTAAGGGCAGCATTATTGACAAAAGTATGCCTTCCCTCTAAATCAAGCCCTATAATACCGTCTTGAGTGGAGTTGAGTATGAGAGAAAGTTCTCGTTGGAGTTTTTGTTCATTGGCTATAGAGGCATGCAACTCTTCGTTGGAACTTTGTAACTCTTCATTGGAAGTTTCTAGTTCTTCGTTTGAGCTTTGCAACTCTTCATTGGAACTTTGTAGCTCTTCATTGAGCAGTTGCATATTTTCTTTTGAGACGGTGAGTTCGTCTAAAAGATCATGATTGTCCTTTTGCAGCTCTTTGAGACGATTTGTGAGGTTTTGAACGATATACGATTCGTTTGGTAATACGACATCGTTGAGATTAAATTCTAAATCATTTTTTTCTAATTTTTGAAAATAAAGCAGTGCCAGAGGTGTGTTGTTTTTATCTTGAAAAGGGTAGGCAATCAGGCGAACAAAGGTTTCATTTTCATCATTAAGTGAGAGCTGAATGAATTTTGTAGTAGAATCTTTGTGTGTTTTAAAGACTTTACCAAGGAGCTTTTTTGCACTGTATCGAAGTGCCTGTTGCAAATTGTCAATAATATTTAAAGTGACAAAACCTTCAGGTAGAGATAAAAAAGGATTGGAACCTTTTTTATATATAATAGAAAAGTTGCTGTCGATGATGATACATTCGGGAGAGAAGAGCTCAAAAATTGCTTTGGTTATTTCATCTTCAATACTAAAGTTATAACTCTTCTCCGTCTGTGTAAAAGAGTTGACTGATTTTTGTCCTAAATGCTTTGAAAAATAGTGAGAAGATATTCTTGGTGGATTTTTGAGCTTTTCTTTTATGTAAATTTTATGTTGTGAGCTTAGGGCTTTAAAATAATCTACACTCATAAGTGTAGATTCAGAAGAACCTAAAAAGAGAATGCCATCTTCTTTGAGTGCATAATGAAAAAGAGAAAAGAGCTCTTTTTGTATTTCAGGTACTATATAAATCAGAAGGTTTCTGCAACTTACAATATCTTGGTTGATAAAAGGGGGGTCTTGGAGTATGTTGTGTTTTGTAAAAACTATGTGTGAGCGTATAGACTCGATGACTGTATATGTGTTGCCTTCTTTTATAAAATAGTTTTTTAGTAATATTTTATTTGTTTTTTCAAATAATTTTTCAGAATAAACTGCTTTTCTTGCAAATTCTAAGGCTTTTTCATCAATGTCGGTTGCAAAGATATGCACATCAAATATTTTGTTGAGTTGTTTGCTTACTTTGTCGATGAGTATGCCTAGTGAATATGCTTCTTCCCCTGTTGAACAAGCGATACACCATACCCTGAGTTCATAATTTTGCGGTTTGTTTTGTAAATATATGAGAAGTTTTTTCTCTAATGTTTGAAAAGCTTTTTTGTCTCGAAAAAATTCTGTAACACCTATTAAAATATTTTGATATAGCAGGTGTAATTCTTTTGTATCATGGTGTAAATAATCTAAATACTCATCAAGATTTGTACATTTTGCAAGCAACATGCGTTTGTTGAGTCGTCGCATGATTGTCTCATTTTTGTATTTTTGTACATTTAGGTGTTCTTTTTCTTTTAAAAGTTGTGTAATGCTAGCGAAAGCTTTTGGAGTATGGTTCAGCATACTCTCTAGCTCTTCGCCGATTTGTTTCGTGTCATGAATATAGTCTATAAAACCGCTCTGTATGGCATTTCTTGGCATACTCGGGCAGTGTGCATCTTGAGGAGACTCTGCTATGGTTATGCCACCGTTTTGCTTGATGTCTTTTATGCCTTTTACGCCGTCGTGTCCGCTTCCACTGAGAATTATACCGACACTGTTTTCTTGGTTACATGTAGCTAAGGCTGTAAAAAGTGTATCAATATTAGGGGTAGGCATATGCGGGACTTGTTCGACTTTTTGTAAAACAAGTTGTGGTTTTTTGTAGACTAAATTATATCCGGGAGGAATGATATTGATTGTATTGGGTAAAAAAGTATGCTTTTCTTTTATGGTTTTTACTGGCATTTTTGTATAGGCAGATAAAATTTCACATAAGGCACTCTCTTTGTGTGGGTCAAGGTGTTGCGCAATAATGTAAGTGTAATCATTGTGCACAGGGAGGTAAGGAAGAAGCTCCTTAAAAGCTTCAAGCCCACCGGCACTAGCACCAATTCCAATATATTTAAATGTTTTCATAGAATTATATTAGCATAATTTCGATAAGATAAGCACATGATTAATTTAAAAGAGTTGCGCAGTATTGCTAAGCATTTCAAAGTTCTCTATGTAGAAGACGATGTTATGGTGCAAAAAGTAATGGCAGAATATTTACGACAGCTTTTTCTTGAAGTGCAAACGGCAGATAATGGACTAGAAGGGCTTACTGCATATAAAAAGAAAAAGTTTGACATTGTCATTACAGATTTGTCTATGCCGAAAATGAATGGTATCGAAATGCTTGCAAAGATACGCGAGCTCAATGCTGAACAGCCTCTCTTAATCACAACCGCACATAATGAACCTCAGTATATGATAAAAGCTATAAAAATAGGGGTTGACGGGTACATTATAAAACCTTTTGACTATGGGCAGTTAAATTATGAACTCTTTAAAATAAGTGAAAAACTACAAAAATTTGCCGAAAATGAGGCATATAAAAAACAACTTCAAAGAATGGTAGAGCAAAAAACATCTGAACTAAACAGTATAATGCATTTTCAGACAGATAATTACGAAAAAACACTCTTGGCGATGGTAGAGATGATAGAAGAACGGGACACTTACACGGCAGGGCATTCAGAGCGGGTGGCGACATACTCTAAAATGATAGCAAAAGAGATGGGTTGCAGTGATGAAGAATGTGACAAAATATACAGAGCAGGAATTTTACACGACATAGGCAAGGTAGCAACACCGGATGTTGTCCTCTTAAAGCCTGGTCGTTTAAGTGACTTGGAGTATAAACTCATACAAGAACATGTCAATGTAGGCTATCGACTTTTGCAAAACATACCAATGTTTCAAGAACTTGCAGAAATAATGCGAGACCATCATGAACGATGTGACGGCAGTGGCTACCCTCGGGGTATAAAAGCAAATGAGATTAATACTTTGGCAAAAATCATGATGCTTGCTGATACTTTTGATGCGATGACGACAAACAGAATATATAAAGGGCGAAAAGATACAAAAGCAGCTTTTTATGAAATAATGAGTTTACGAGGAACGCAGTTTGATGAAAAAGTTGTGGACGCTACGCTTAAAGTGCTTAAAAATGTAAATATCAATGTAAATATTAACCAACTACCTCATACAGATATAGAAAAAGAGCGATTTGCGTACTTTTATAAAGACAGATTGACAGACTTGTACAATCAAAGTTATTTGGATGTTGTTTTGTTACAAAACAGTTTTGATGTGAAGTATAAACTTCTTCATATTTTTAAATTACAAAAATTTTCAAAGTACAATGAATCACATGGATGGAAAGAGGGTGATTTGATTTTAAAAAATATCGCAACTATTCTGCAAATTTGTACGGATACTCAAGCAGTTTTTAGAATTTTTGGGGATGATTTTGTGCTTTTAGACAATGGTGAATGCGATATAGAAGCAATTAAGAACAAAATCAAAAAAGTTTTGAGTGGAACAATCATAAAACCTGAGATATTTAAACTTGTATTAGATGAAAAAAAGAGTATAACGGTAGAAGATTTAGAAAACCTCTAATATTTTTCGGAACCGGTACTACAGGCTTTGTCCTTCGGAACTTTAGTACCGGCTATGCGTCTACCATTTTCGGAACCGGTACTTTAGTGCCGGCTGTGCATCGGGAAAAGTTTTATAGTTTCTTGCCATTATCGCCCGGACTAAAGTCCAGGTTCCGAAATATTTTACAACTTTTTTCAACTCTTGGGAACCGGTACTTTAGTGCCGGCTGTGCGTCGGGAAAAGTTTTATAGTTTCTTGCCATTATCGCCCGGACTAAAGTCCAGGTTCCGAAATACTTTACAACTTTTTTCAACTCTTGGGAACCGGTACTTTAGTGCCGGCTGTGCATCGGGAAAATTTTTATAGTTTCTTGCCATTATCGCCCGGACTAAAGTCCAGGTTCCGAAATACTTTACAACTTTTTTCAACTCTTGGGAACCGGTACTTTAGTGCCGGCTGTGCGTCTGTACAACCTACAAAAGTCACGAAAAATCTTTAGTTCTGCCGCTTATTAAATCCTGATGTTCCCATTTTCGCATCTGTTGTAAACTCCTGTGCATAGGGTTTGAGATAGCTTGGCACGGCTCTGCCTTTAAGTTTCATCATGTCTTGTAACATAGCGGATGCTATTGCTTGTTCTTTTATCCCTTTGTTTACATGTAAGTAGCTAAAGAGTAGTTCCCCTTGTCTTTGGAGTGAGATTTTATATGTAGCATCTGTTTGTTCATAAATCCAAATGCCAAAAGCATAAAAGTTCTCATAAACACTTTCGTTTTGCCACAAAAGAGGCAGGCTTGTTTTAAAATTACCGCTGTTGTAAAAGAGATCCCAAAACCGTGCAAAGCGTTTCATGATTTGAATATCAAGGAAGCTGAGCTTGTTGTTTTTTAAAATATCATAGGGTGGAATGTCACTGTAAACCATCCCCTCTTGGATGTCATGGCGGTTGATATGCGTGCCGGAGAGTTTTTTGAGTATGCCTATTTGAATTTCACAACTGCTGATACGCATCAGCTCATCAAGGTTGCGTCCAAAACTCTCTAAACTCTCTCCCGGCAGTCCTACTATCAAATCAAGATGAATGTGTGCTGTCGTTTCATGCTCTAAAAAGGCTATGTTGTCTTTTATTTTGTCAAGTTTTAATTGTCTTGAAATGTTCTTGGCAATCTCTAAGTTGAGTGTTTGTATGCCGATTTCAAGTTGCAGAGCACCATGGGGAAAACGTTTGATTTTTTCTCGTAAAGAGGAGGGAAAATGGTCGGGAATAACTTCAAAATGTGCAAAATAGGGCGCCTCTTTTGCTAAAAAGAAGTCTAAGATTTTGTTTGCCGCTTTCATGTTGAGGTTAAATGTTCTGTCCACAAACTTGAAATTTCTTGCCCCTCTCTCCCAGAGTTTTTCAAATTCTGCCAAGACTGCATCAAGGTCAAAAGCCCGTACTTTTTCGTCCATAGAAGAGAGACAAAACTCACACTCAAAAGGGCATCCTCGTGATATTTCTACATAAATATAGCGGTTTTTGATGTCATCATCTGTGTAGTACATGTAAGGGAGTTGGATGGCTTTGAGGTCGGGCATACTCATTTTTATGATTTTTTCTGTTGGCTGTTTGTTGATGATGTTTTTACACAAGGCATAAAAAGCTAAATCGCCCTCACCTTGAATAATGTAGTCTGCCTCATCAAAATTAACACGAAAAGGTAAGTGCGTCACCTCTGGTCCACCAAGCACAACAACAGTACGAGGCGATACTTTTTTGATAATATGAATGAGTTCTCGTACCTCCGAAGCATTCCAGATGTAAACGCCGATGCCTATTATGTCGGGTGTATTGATGAGTAGTTTTTCCGCAACGGTTTGAATAGTGTCATTAATGCTAAATTCGAGTATATTTGTATTGTTTTGCAAGTTTTGCATATTGGCATACAAATAACGAAGTCCGATGGCACTGTGTGTAAATCGTGAGTTTAAAGTAGTGAGTATAATTTTCATAAAAGAAGTGTAGCATAATCACAATACTAGTCGGCACTAAAGTACCGATTCCGGGGTTTTTCGCAACCCAGACTTCAGTCTGGGCTAAGAGTGGCTTGAAAGGAACACATTTTTTCGGAACCCGTACTTTAGTGCGGGCTGAGAGTGGCTTGAAAGCAACACCAGTCGGCACTGAAGTACCGATTCCGAAGAGTTGGGTAGTTTTTCGGAACCCATTCTTTAGGGTGGGCTGAACATGGCAGGAATATTAGTATTTAAATTGTAAAGTTGGAGGAAAACAGTCGAGAATAAAAAGGGGGAAAACTCGACTGTTTTAAAAATTTATAGGAGTAAATATCTCGCTTATGAAAGGGGGAAAACATAATTGAGATATAGAATTATATTTACTATAAGTTAACATTAAGTAAATAGCGAATAATCAACTATTTTCTTCGTACTCATTAATCATTTGAGTAAGATCGTCAAAGAGCTCTTGTGAAGCATTTTCCATGGTAGCAAAGTTTTGAAGAATAATATCAGGATTATTTCCTTGAATGACACTCCCCTCTTTTGCAAACACAAGATTTTTGAGAACACTTTCATGCACTATAGTATGTGGTGCATCCATCTTTTTGAAAGCTTTTGTGGTGCCAAAGCGTTCTTTTCCTATGCCAAAATACCATTGTCCCATTCTACAGTGTGTATGGTCTGGGAATTCTTTTGTTTTATCTTCGCTGAGTATGGTAGAGTAAGCATTTGATTTAAATAAAATATGGTCAACTTTTACAAGGGTCGTAAAGAGACGGTTTTGTATACCAAGAGCTGATTTATGTGCAGAATTAGCAAGGGTATTTAGCTCTGTAAAAGTATTTTCAAAGGCATGAATAACTTCATTTGATTCTTGGGCAATGGTGCTGATTTCATCAGAGTTTGTTCGCATATCATTTGATTCTTGTTGCAAGGTTGATATGTTTATTTCTATTTCAGTAGTAGCTTTTTGTGTTCTCTCTGCAAGTTTACGAACTTCATCAGCAACAACGGCGAAGCCGCGTCCATGCTCACCCGCACGAGCGGCTTCTATGGCTGCATTAAGTGCTAAAAGATTTGTCTGGTCGGCTATGTCTTTAATGAGTCCAACAACTTCAGAAATTTCACGAGAACGACCCTCTAGGCTAATAATACCCTCATGAGAAGAAGATATAAGCTCAACAAGTGAGTTGAGTCTCTCTCCTATGTCGATTACATTTTGTAAACTGCCTGTTGCTTGTTGTGCTGTTTTCTCAGATACACCTACTATTTCTTGTGCTCCATCCGAAGAACTTGTTAAATCACTCTGAATAATGCTAAGTCCTGCCGAGATCCCTCCGCCTAAATGTGCAAATTTTTGAGACAATTCTCCAAGAAGTTTTGTTTTGTAGCCACTCGCTATAAATCGTGTTGCAACATTCACTTTCTCGGCAGTTGAATGAAACAAACCTTGCAACCCTTGTGGATATGTGTGTCTATATGTTTTTCCACTGGATGCACACTCTATAGTTGTTGTGGTATCACGCATGAAAGCTTCAGTTTGGTCAAGCATATCATTGATTGCCCATGCGATTTTACTATCACGCGAATCATTGTTAGGTATGTGTGTTATGCGTCCTTCAAGTTTACCTTGTGCAGCTTCAAATAAAACTTTCTGAGCAGAATCTAAAATTTTAGATTGTTTTTCATTTGAAGCGCTTGGAACAAATAATGAAACAAGCACAATAAGAAAAACAATACCGCCTACTATGTAACTTGCAGTTAAAAAGGCATATATGCCAACACCGATAAGACTTATAAAGAGTATAAGTGTTTGATTATTTTTGAATAGAGATGATGTATTCATCGTAGCTAGCTCCTTCTTGGTGTAGTAAATCTGTCAAAACTTTCATGCCGGCTTCCATGCCTCCACTCTTCTCAGCCTGTAACATCTTTGCATAGAGTGGTTTGATGATTTCAAGCGCTTGAGGGTTTGGTCTTCTTCTAACGGAATAGTACCCCACTGTGTTGTCTCTTTCATCTAAAGATGGGGTAACATTTGCATAAACCCAATAGGAGTTATTGTTTTTTGTTTTGTTGACAACATATGCAAAAAGTTCCTCTTTTTTTTGTATAGTGTCCCACAAAAGTTTAAATATAGCTTTGGGCATCTCTGGATGACGAACAATACTGTGAGGTTTGCCAAGAAGCTCCTCCTCACTATACTCTGCCATATCTATAAATATTTTGTTGACATAGGTAAGACGACCTTTAGTATCTGTTTTAGATACAATAAAGTCGTTTTCGTTTATCTCTCTTTCCACACTTACTCCCTTCTTGATGATTCCTTAATTTCAAAGATTATATCACAGATTTATCTAAATCTAGTTAGAATTCCCCTCAGGAAGTTTTATGTTTATATTGTTGTCACTTTTTTACTATTTTTATTTTTCAATTGTTGGAATATATATTATATTTTTACCAAAAATTTTGAGTGGAGTGGGGTATGATGCGAGTGAAATAGGCATCATTTTTGCAGCATCACCTTTGATTCGTTTTATTTTACCTTTTTTGTTTATGCGTGGATTGCACTTAAATGCCACTATTTTTAAAGCCTCTTTGTTTATTGTGGTCGCAAGTGTATTTTCTTTTTATTTTTCATTAGAACATTTTTATGCATTACTACTCTCAAATATTTTTCTCGGACTCGGCATGAGTCTGATGCTCCCCTTTGTGGAGGTTGTCTCTTTGCACACTATAGGCAAAGAACGCTACGGAAAAGTACGGCTTTTTGGCTCTTTGGGTTTTATAGCGGTAGCCCTTGTTTTGGTGAAGTTTTTAAGTTCCGCTTATATAGCATTTGATTTTTTACTTATACTTGCACTTTTAACTGCTTTTATGGCTTACAAAGTTTTACATGCTGCACCGGAGACAAGCTATAAAAAATCAAAAAATGTTATAAATGACATACAAATATTTAAAGATTGGAAATTATGGGGTGGGCTTGTTTTGGTACAGATGAGTTTTGGCTCTTTTTATAATTTTTTTACAATTTATGAAACAGATCGTGGTGTCAGTCTAAATATGACGGTATATTTGTGGAGTTTTGGTGTACTTATAGAAGTGCTGATGTTTTTTTTCCAAGGCAAACTACTGCGGGGGAATTTATTAAATTTATTACGATTTACGGCACTTGCAACAGTTGTGCGGTGGTTCTTAGTATTTGCATTTTCGCAAAATCTTCCTATTCTCTTTTTTTCTCAAGCCTTACATGCGTTAAGTTTTGCCCTTTTTCATACAGCAGCAATTAGCTATTTGTTCCATTTGTATAAAAACAAAAGCCTTTCTCAACAGTTTTTTTTCGGCATCACTTATGGTTTTGGAGGACTTAGTGGGGCTTTGATAGCGGGGTATGTGTATGAATACTATCCGAAGTATCTCTTTTTAACTTCAAGTTTGATGGCGTTTGGAGCATTTTTACTTTTCATGTCTGTGAAGCAGAAAAGAGTGTAGCGTTTTTTCTGCCACTCTCAGCCCACCCTAAAGGATGGGTTCCGTAATACAGCATCTTCCCGGAATCGGTACTTTAGTGCCAACTGCTACAACTTTCATGCCACTCTCAGCCCAGACTGAAGTCTGGGTTCCAAAAGCTCTCGGAATCGGTACTTCAGTGCCAACTGCTACAACTTTCCTTCCACTCTCAACCCAGACTGAAGTCTGGGTTCCAAAACCTCTCGGAATCGGTACTTTAGTGCCGACTGTGTGTTTTTAAAGTTTCAATAAATCGTGAAAGCTGATAATAATCGTTTTGATATTGTGAGTGTATTTCAAAAAGCAAAGGTCTGTATTTGAGGTAATTTGCCCAAACCTTTTTACTCTGTTTTGCTCTACCGCGTTTTAATAGCTCAAAACTCACAGCGGCATTGATGAAACCTTTCAATAATTTGACCTCTTTGCCCTTTTCAAAACGGAGTGGAAACCAAACGGCTTCGAGTGCTTCATGGGCATCATAAAAACGCTCTTCTTGTAAACAAAGTGTAAATTCTTGGAGATATTTATACATTGTCGTCATCTAAAAGCATCATATTTTTTCGCCAATACCCGCGTCCGCCTTTGAGTGAAATGCAGTGCTGATGCGGAAATTTTTCTTTATACTCTTTTAGTCTGTCAAGCGTTGCTTTGCCGGTATCGCAGTAAAAGACAAAAACACTTCCCTTGGGATATTTGTTCATTGCATAAGGATTATAAGTGAGAGTGTCTGCTTTTTCAATAGGCGCTAAAATAGTGTCTATGAGTACGACATCTACATCTTCTTGTGCTAACTTTTTTTTATTTTGCAAAAACTCTTTTTGTGTCCATTCATTTGGGTAATTCATATTCTAATTATATAGTAGCTCTTTTATATTTTATTTAAAAAAATCGCTTAATTTTTGATATAATTGATACATGATAAAAAGAAAAATAAATGATTTTACACTATTTGAAGAGGTGTGGCATGCCATATCTCATGGTTTTGGACTTTTTTTAAGCACTTTTGGCTTTGGAGTTTTATTTGCACTCTCGCTTATGAGCGGAGATGGCGCTAAAATATGGACAAGTATAGTTTTTGGTATTGGACTCATCATAATGTATGGGGCATCGACACTTTATCATGCAATCCCGCAATATAGACCGAAGATACTTTTACAAATTTTTGATCATGCTTCTATTTACATACTGATAGCTTCTACCTATACGCCTGTCGTTGTTTTAGGAGTTGAGGGTGTTTTTGGATGGATAGTTCTTGGCATAATATGGTTTTTTGCTGTTTTGGGAATATATTTAAAATTTGTATTTCCTGGCCGCTTTGAAGTTTTTTCTCTTTCGTTGTATGCAGTGATGGGTTGGATGATAATAGTCGCAGTTAACCCTTTATTAGCCCATGCAGGTTGGCTCTTTTTTTCATTGCTGTTAGCAGGTGGTTTGACATATACTTTAGGTATATTTTTTTATGTAAAAGAAAATATAAAACTCAATCATGTCCTTTGGCATTTTTTTGTACTCGGGGGAAGTGTATTCCATTTCTTTGCAGTGCTATTATTGATTTTGGATGTAAAATAAAATGGCAAGAAAAAATAAAAAGAATAGTAAAATTAACCAAAGAATACGAAAATATTTTGATGATGACCCTTTTGATGTGGGGATTGAACGGGTTGAGAGCAAAACACTGAGTGAGCTTTTCGCGACACTGGGTATTTATGATATAGAGCATGATAAAACATTGATGATAAAAACACTCCGCATGATTTGGAGTGAGGCAGAAAGTGAAATGCGTCATGATATTTTGAACTTTTTTGAGAGTGATGGGCGTGTTTATAAGTCTGATAAACCTAAAAAAGAGCTTGTTTTTGACAGAGAAGACAAAATCAATGCACTTTTAGAAGAACTTGATGTGAACCAAGAAGAGGCGGTGCGTCTACGCGATGCCTACTTACATGTAAGAAGCAAAAAAATAACCATAGAAAAAATGGAATCCTCTTTGCGTCATATTCGTTTTGAGATGAAAAAAGAGAAGCTCGAACGAGAACTTGAGGGCTTATTTGATTTAGATGATTGTTTTGAGTTTAATGCTTCACTCAAATACGAACTCTATGAGCAGCATTTTCATAAAATTTTGACACTCAAAACCAAGCCTTATGATTATGAATATCTTGAGATGACACCGTTTGAAGAGATAGTGCAAAAAATAGGGGCAGATAAGCTAGCGACTGTGGAGCAAAAACAAAAGAGCATCAACAGCTTTTTAAGCGCTTTGAAATACCCGCATGCTTATTTGACTACAAAAGAGATTTTGGACTCTTTGCGTGCTTCACCTCCTAAGTCAAAAGTAAGTTATCCGTTAATATCACACAAAATTTTAAAAAATATCGTAAAAGCGAAGATAGATGCAGAAGGTGTAGAACTGCATGATGAAGAGGTTTTGATACGGTTACATGAAGAGGTGGTTTTACCTTACAGCGAAAAAATAGTTGTTTATAAACTAGAGTTACATGTAGAGCTTGAAGGGTTGTTAGAAGAGATATGGAAATCAAAACGATTTAATTTTGATGCGATTTTAGCAGAGGTGAAAAAGGAGCATGAAGAGGAGTTTTTCCTAGCACTTGATGCCTTAGTCAAAGAGTGTGGCGAGTATGCGCAGTTACTGCACTTTACACCCCAAGCGTTACATGTAAGAGTTTATGAGTATCTTTTGGAGCTACTTCCGCAAACGCTGAGTATTACACCGAAAATTCATAGAAAAATAACGCGCAGATTTTTGCATTCTATTCAAGATGAATTGATTAAAAAACAAAAAGAAGCACTTTTGGCGCGCACAATTCGTGATTTTAAAAACCTGTTTCCTATTGCTCGAAGTATGCAAAGAAAACTTGTGTTGCACATTGGTCCCACAAACAGCGGGAAAACTTATGAAGCAATGCAAACGATTAAAGAGGCAGACACGGGCTACTACCTCTCACCCTTACGGCTTTTGGCGTTGGAGGGTTACGAAACGCTTAAAGCTGAGGGCATTGAAAGCTCGCTCATTACAGGAGAAGAACAAATTCTTGATGAAGAGGCAACACATATTAGTTCGACAATAGAGATGATGAATTATGATGTGGATGTGGATGTTTGCGTCATTGATGAAGTGCAGATGATAGATGACCGTGATCGTGGCTGGGCATGGGCAAATGCCATTATTGGTGCGCCTGCAAAAGAGGTCATCATGACCGGTTCGCCAAATGTCAAAGATGCGATTATCGCTTTGGCGGAGTATTTGGGGGAGGAGTTGGAAATACGAGAGTTTGAGAGGAAAAATCCTTTGGAGCTTTTAGAAAAACCGACACATCTCAAAGATGTAGAAGCAGGCACGGCAATCATTGCTTTTAGCCGTAAAGATGTGTTGCGGTTAAAGCAGGATTTTTCCAAAGATTTTGAAGTGAGTGTTGTTTATGGCAATCTTTCGCCTGAGGTGAGACGGGAAGAGGCAAGGCGTTTTCGTGAGGGTGAAACACAAATACTTGTTGCCACCGATGCCATAGCGATGGGGATGAATTTGCCTATAAAAACAGTACTGTTTTCAAAAGCTGAAAAATTTGACGGGATTATACAGAGAAACCTTTTTCCCTCGGAAGTGCAACAAATTGCCGGACGAGCTGGGCGTTACGGCTTGCATGAAAACGGCTATGTCGGGGCTTTACATGGAGATGCGTTACATGTAGTCAAGAAAAATTTTAACAAGCGTGCAAAAGAGATAAAAGTACCGTTTAAAGTGATGGCAAATTTGGAGCATATTAAACTTGTCAGTACGATTTTGGAAGAAAACTCTTTGGAAGAAATTTTACGCTTTTTTATCAAAAATATGGTCTTTGACGGACCTTTTTATGCGGCTTCGCTGGATGATATGCTCGAAGCTTCACGCATAGTAGATAGTTATGACTTGGACATTGCGACAAAGTATCATCTTGCCTGTGCGCCGTTGACACTTAAATCTGCCTATATCATCAGTGCCTATGAGCGCTACATCAATGCTTTGGAAAAAAAAGAGCCGGTCTATTATCATGCACCGAAACTGACAGGCTCGTATGCGCAAACCTCCGAAGAGTTGCTGCGCGCAGAAGATATGGTCAAAGAAATCTCTCTTTATCTGTGGCTGAGTTACCGTTTTAATGACTACTTTGTGGATGAAAACAAGGCAAGGGCTTATCGGGGTGTTTTAAATAAATATATAGAAGAGACACTTAGACAGACACAGCTGAGTCAAAGCTGTAAACTGTGTGGAGCAGTGCTTCCTGTAAATTCAAAGTACAGTATTTGCCAGTCGTGTTTTAAGAAAAATTATGTGCATAAGCGAGGACACAGACGCGCACCAAGATAAATTAGAAGCTGTAAAGACACAAAGCCCGGACTGCAGAAAAAAATTTAGTTTTTCTAAGTCACGCTTTAGCGTTTGAAAGTCCGGGTTCCAAGGGTGTTACAGTTTTTTGGAACCGGTACTTCAGTGCCGGCTATGCGCGGTGTTAGCTTTTAAATTCGTCAATAGTTTTTTGTAAAGAAGAGGCAACCTGTACAAGTTTTTGTAAGTCATCTTCAATGCTCACTACACTTGTACCGTTCGCCGTCGAGAGGACTTCAACTTTACCGATATATGTAATAATTTCTTGAATATTTTTGGACATTTTCTCACTGTCGTTTTTAGATTTATTTGCCATTTGTGTAGAAGTTTCCATTGCATCTGAGGTTATGGCAATCTTTTGCTCGACATCATCAGATATATTGACAAGGGCTTCAATGTTTTGTGCATTTATCGTCATTTTATCACTGACATCATTGATAGCCTGAACAATAGCGCTAACGCTGATGTCGATTTCTGCCAAACTTTTTTGTGTGCGTTCTGCAAGTTTTCTGACTTCATCGGCGACGACGGCAAACCCTCGTCCATGCTCACCTGCACGCGCCGCTTCTATGGCGGCATTGAGTGCTAAAAGATTTGTTTGCTCGGCTATGTCTTTTATGACATTAAGAACATCTTTCACCTGATCGGCATCATTTTTAAGAACCAAAAGTTCACCAGAGAGTTCATTTTCACTCTCTACGAAAGTGCCTACTTCCGCATTTAAGTTTGCTAATGAATTATGTGCTTTGCCCAACTCTTTTTGAGCTTTTAGTATAGTCTCTTGTGTTGTTGTAGCAGCTTGAATAGTTTCATTTAAAATATTTTGAATATCTTCACTTTTTTGACTTGTTTTAGCAACAATCTTTCTTTCTTGTTGTACCCCTTCTCGTATAACATGGGATGCCCGTTCAATTTCAGAAGCAATTTCATTGTTTTGTTCCCCTAATGATTTGACTTCATTTATGGTTGATTGAATCATCTCTATAAAATGGTTAACTTCATTGGCGGTTTCTCCAAATTCATTCCCTTTTTTGTGTGCGAGTCGTTTAGTCAAGTCTTTATCACCGCTGACAAGGTCAGCAATTCTCTCTTTTAAATTGCAAAGTGGTTTAAAAATTTCACGACCGAAAAATATTGCAGCCAGTATACCAAAGACAATACCACCGACAATTAAAGAGATAATAAGTGTTCTATTGGTTGCACTGATTGCTGCATCATTTTTATCTAAAGATATGGTTAAATCCATAGCACCTAAAGCATAGCCGACTTGTGCATTGTAGTGGCACTGCAGACATCGCTTTTCTGCAATCATCGGTCTTATCATCCGAATAACATGATGTCCATTATTATGTATTTCAACGATTTTTGTCTTTTTGTTTTGTAAAACATCTTGAAGAAGAGAGTCTGTCGTGTATTTTTCATTCGGTGCATAGACTTTTAAAACGGCTTTTGATTTTGCAATTTTTAAATCATTTATTCCATCAATTCCTTTGGCACTTTTAAATGCACTTTGCACAACTTCTGGATCACCCATCATCATACTTGTCGTCATTGTCTGAAAGATTGACTCACTCAGCATCTTTAAAGATTTTTTTGCCGTAGTATCTGAGAGACTATGCAATGTTGAAGAGAGATAATAAGACATTCCAATAAGCCCAAGTATACTCAGGGCTACAATGGAAAGAATAACTTTTGATTTGACTGAAGTTAACATAAAAATACCTTACTACTTATAAAATTTTAAATTATTATAACTAAATAATGTCTTTGGAATGTTACATTGTATATATTAGGTACTCTATTTGTTCTAAAAGTTCTTTATTTGTAATTTTTAAACTATTTGTATACGCTAAGGAAGCGCCTGCTCCTACGCCCTCTTTAGCCTCGCCCTCATCATATTTTTTAAGTATAGGTATTTGTGTATTTGAAAAACTAAATGTTGTATAAATGGCATGCGGTTTATAGCTTAATTGCTCTAAGATATGAGAAATATTGGAGTTTTTGTCCTCTGTGACCCATTGTGTTGTTGCCAAAACAATGTTGTCATGTTTTACTCGCATTAAAACATCTTCTCTAAGTTTATCGGCGATTAACAAACAGGCTGCCATTTGTGTTCCGCCTGCTAAAACCACTTGAAACCGCTTGGAGGCTTCGAGGAGAAATCCTGCACAAAAAAGAAGCATATTATCACTGACGATGCCAAGTTTTTCAAAATTTGTCATCTCTTCATTGATGAGGCTTAGTGCTTTGTTGATTGTCTGTGTTTTAACATCATTAGGTACATGTAAGAAACTAGAGGAAAAATCATTTGCACAATCATATTCGAGTGCTAAGATGGAAGCAGTTGCCGTAGTTGTTCCCGCGGGTGTACTTTCTCCTAAAATAAGATAGTTGCCTTTAAGCTCATACGATTTTCCAAACTCCATACCTTTTGCAAATATCTCTTTGGCGTCAATACCTGCGCCGCTACTTATAGATTCAGACGGAGTAATGCCAAAATGATGGATATGGCAGTTTTGCGGTTCTGCCGTCAGTCCCAAATCTAAAATTTCTATGCTGCTAAAGGGTGCTATATTATGCACAGCACGAGTGATGAGTGCCGGTGTCGGCACCCCCGTAGGTGTCTCAGCAAGCTCTCCAAGTGAAAAAACTTTTTCATTTGTGATAAATTCTGCATCAAGTGTAGGCGTAAGCGGAATCATTCCGGGAATTCCGGCTTGGGTAATCCCTTGTATTTCACAAGTTTTTGTCACACTCGCAGCAAGTAAAAAGTCGGCTTTGCCCTCTGACAAAGAATCTAAATTGTTTGTTAGTATGTTGTATGTTTGCATTATGTAATCTTTTTTTGTAGTTTTAATTTAAATCACCGTCTTTCCAGTATTTTGTTCCTTGAATAGTTGCTTGCAGTGCCAAACCGTTTTTTGTGAGTTTATATATTCTTATCCCCGGTGCAACCGTGATGGAGGCATTTACGGCTCCACCGTTCTTGCCTGCTTTTGCCGCCGCATCTGCTTGTGCGTTAGCTTCCCAGCCTTTGTTTATGAAAGTATCAAATACTTTTTTGTTTTCAAACAAAAATATAATGCGAAAATCTTTTACGCCGAGTCCTAAGCCAACTCCTGCTGAAGCCATATTCATATAAATATTTTTGCCTGTTTTGTTGCCATGTGCCAAACCGCTACCACCCTCGGCTGAGAAAAAGATGAGATTGACACCGCCACTGCTAAATGTGGCATAGCCGTAAGATTTTGCAAGCATTTTTTTTGCTTTGGGCGCATGTTTGTACAAAAGTTTCAGTGTAGCTTTACTCTCTTTAATGCGTTCTTGTTTTTTTTCGGCGTTGGTGTTTCCTGACCAAAAACCTGAAAAAAGTAAACTCAGGGCTATTATGCCAGTAATTATTCCAATTTTTTTCATAAAATGTTCCTTATTCAATCTCTACACCTTCCCAAAATTCGTCATAGTCGAGATTTGTAAGTGCATTTTCATCTGCTATATTTTTTTGTAAAAGTTTTTTTTGCTGTTCTTGAAAGTAGAACTCAAGGGCTTCGTTAATGAGTGTACTTGCATCTTTTTTGAGTATTTGGGTAAATGTTTCTAAGTTTTGTAAGTTGTAATCATTGATAGTTATTTGCATAGAAACATTTTAGCTAAGTTAAGTAAATGGCATTTTTTAGAACTCAGGCTGAGAGTGGAATGAAAGTTGAAATAGCCGGCACTAAAGTACCGGTTCCAGAAAATTACTTTAAGAAGTATATATAAGTTTTTCATTGATATTGTTGCCATTTAATTCTACATAACGCATCGGGTACATATCTAAATCAAGCGGACGAATGAAACCGCGCGTGACGATAACTTTGGTTCCTTGGATCTCTTTGACGGAGTCAATATGCTTGTGTCCGGAGAGTGTCAAAAGAAGATTTTTGTATTTAAAGAGTCTTTTTTGCACCTCTTTGGTGTTGTTGAGTACATATTTATGGATGTCTTTTTCTTCAGTCCCGCCCCAGTAATTTGTATACGGATGATGATTTAAAATAACGGTCGGTTTATTCTTCTGTAAAATATTTTCGGTAAATGATAAAGTCTCTTCTGTATACGCACCGTTGTTATGATTTTCTATACAGCTGTCAAGTCCTAAAATATTGTAGCCTTTTGCCTGTAAAAGCCAGTCTTTTCCTTTTACATGTAAGGCTTTGGAACTACAAAACATGTTTTTGAATTCTTGGAGATTGATGTGTTTGTCACCTTTTGGAAAAGCTTCTTTGTTGCCTCTGACTGAATAGTATGGGCAGTAAAGTGTGTCCGCAATTTCTTTAAATTTGCGTGCATCGCTGTCTTTGGGTGCGTTGTTGTTAAAATTATCACCGCCAAAAAGAACAAAGTCTAAATTTTTATAGTTATTGTTAATAAATTCAGCCATCAATTGCATCGCTTCAACACTTTCATTGTTGCTTAAATCCATGTGTGAATCTGTTACATGTATAAAGCGTAATGTCTCTTTTTTATTTTTTTTTGCATTTACTAGTAAAGGCATTGCACTGACTGCTACAGCGCTTTTTAGAAAGTTTCTTCTTGATATTTTTGACATATTTTTTTCCTCTCTTTTATATGATTTTATCTTATATAAGTAATATTTTGATAAACTTCAAAACTTTTTAGAAGATTTAGGGGTTTTTTATGGATAAAGTTGCATTAAGAAACATAATA